>Ga0209083_1002262_pt1 | contig 18741 bp, 29 predicted proteins | sample AM7aDNAmetaG_FD_184132 | JGI IMG/M metagenome (GOLD analysis project Ga0209083, IMG submission 184132) | Freshwater microbial communities from Finland to study Microbial Dark Matter (Phase II) - AM7a DNA metaG (SPAdes) (version 3) | ecosystem: Environmental > Aquatic > Freshwater > Lake ...
TATCGCAATCAAGAAATAGGGTAAGTATGGGAAAAACATTTTTAGATCTTCACAATGTGTTTGTCGATGCAGAAGAAATAGAAGCCATCACGTGCGAAACGGATGATGTAGGTATGCGGATTAATCTGGTACATCTGAAAAGCGGGAAGTCTTTCTTGCTAGACAATTTCTCATCGCCAAATTGCAGAGAATACGCACTCGAGATTTTGGAAAAGATTCCAGGGTACAAGCAACTGATTTAAAATCCCACATCAAAAAAACCTTGACTTAACAGTTGAATAAAGTATATCAGCTCGATAAGGTCCAAAATCTCTAACATTTTGGGGTATCGAATTGAAGTTTCTTTTACAAGAAGAACCCATCTCAAAAGCACGTCACCGTAGCCATATCGTTAGCGGCCATATCATGCAATATGACCCGCAAAAAAATGCAAAAATGCACGCTAAATTTGAATTTGCTAAACAGATGCGCATAAATGAGTATGCTATCATTGAAGACGGGCCTATAGAACTTTCCATTCGTAACTTTGTGAAAATTCCTACTTCATGGTCTCCTAAAAAGAAACATACTTTCGAAGGTCTTCCATGTCCCTCACGGCCTGATATTGATAATTATGCTAAATTTTATTTTGATGTATTAAACGGGATTGCTTATCACGACGACAAGCAAATAACTCGCTGTATACTCGAAAAGGTATATTCAGCAATTCCGCGTGTAGAAATATTTTTATGGCCTTTTGGAGAGCAAGAATGCAAATAATATGTATGAGATATCTTCCCTCAGATTGCGGAACGTTTTTAGGATATGTTGATTTTCAACTTCCTGAAAAAGGACTTGAAATTTTGAACTGTACGCTGCATAGAAAAGATGAAAGGCGATGGATCAACCTTCCGTCGAGAAGCTACATACACAAAAACGAAGAAAAATTTCGTCCAGTGATAAAATTTATCGAGCAAAAAGAATTTCATGAGTTCTGTGAAAAATCAAAAATTGCCCTTGATCTCAAACTTCAACAGGAAAACGTCTGTGTCGAACGATAAGCAAAAATCTCCAGAAATGCGAATTGTAATCTCATGGATTTTATGGCTTTATCTATTGATTTTTTCCATATTTCTACTCTACACAGTAACCAAAGAGGTTTTTTTTGATGATGAAGATGAAAAATATACCGACTGGATTTTGCGACAACACCGGTAACATTTGCAAAACATGCGGTGAACATATTCTAGATTGTGATTGCAGCGGAACCCAAGAGTGGCACTCATACGACGAACTCAAGCCAGCAGATGGTCAAAAATGTCGTATCGAATGTATCCAAGTTTTAGATGCAGTATATCAAGAAAAGAGCGATAGTTGGGATATGGTAGAGCCGTACGCACCTGAAAAAATTACTGTCTGGAGGCCACTTCTTGGAAACTAAAGAAAAAGTACAATGTCGAATCTGTCATTGTGGCAAATGCAAAATACGCTGCAATAAGCACGGCCAGAAAGGAAAGTGTGAGGAGTGCGGAAAAATACGCATGCTTGGAACGATCGTTGAACACGGCATAGCTTATCATTGTTGTAACAACTGTCTTGATAATATCGAGAAGATTCGAGCTGAAAAAGTCAAAAATGACGTGGATCTTTTTTTAAACGATCTTAAGGCTAAAAAAGCAAGCTCGATTGATGTAGCACAGAGCCAGGCCGAGGAAAACGAAATTTGTATAGAGGAACCTATCGGTGAAATGGACAGTCCAGCAACGACAGATTAGCGAGCTTATTGAAAACGAGAAAAACCCTCGTAGACTTACTAAAGAACAGGGTATACAGCTCGAACGATCGATAAAAAAATTCGGCTTGTGTGAGCCAATCGTCATCAATACCGATAATACGATCATTGGCGGCCATCAACGATTTCGTATCTTAAAAAAAATGGGCCATAAGGATGTTGCCGTCTACGTACCTGATGAAGCCATTAGTCAAAAATTATCCGACGAACTGAACATCAGACTCAATAAAAATTCAGGTTCATGGGATTTCGATTTACTGGCCAACGCTTTCGAAATTGATGACCTAGTAGACTGGGGCTTTACCCTTGGCGAGTTACACATAGACGAGCTAAATGAAAGCGACGTTAGCGAAACCGAAAAGCCAGGAGCCACAAAGATGATCATAAAATTTTCAAATGCCTCTCAGTTGCAGGATGCTGAAAATAGAATATCTGTTATAATAGATGAGTTTCCAGGAGCAACTTATAAAACCAAGATCTAACATGGAAGAATTTAAACAAACCGAATATCAGAAAAAAATCGACCGAGCAAATAGGCGTTGGGCTGAAGGATCAGGGAAAAAGATCAGTAGGAAAAAACAAAACCTACCAAGCTTTGCACGTGAGTTTAGGATCCAAAAAGCGGTACGCATGCATAAGTTAAATGACGATGAGGTTGACTATGCCGAGGACTAAAGCGCTGTTGGAAAGAGCAAGGAGACAACCAAAATTAGAGATCCCGATTGATTGGACAATAGTAGATCGGCTACTTATGGATGGATGTACAGGTATAGAAGTAGCATCTTATTTTGGAGTTTGTGCCGACACTTTATATTTGCGATGTGTCAAAGATAAGGGGTTGACGTTTTCCCATTATGCCGCTCAAAAACGTGCCAAAGGGGATGCGCTGATTAAATCGAAGCAAATGTCATTTGCTATAAATGGTGATTGTGGCAACAGTGCAATGCTCATTTGGCTTGGTAAAAACCGCTTAGGACAACGTGACGATCCGATCACATCAGTGGAATTCAATGGCGAGCTTGCTAAAAAACTTGATGAACTCAAACTTGTGCAAAAAAAAGGTGTAGAACCATGCGAAGAGCCCAAAGAGAAAAAATAGACGCACTACTACATACTGTAGATATACTCTTAGAGGCAATTTCTATCACGTCCGATACGATGATGGATGAAGATGACGACTCGGAGTATCTTGAGGAACAATTGGCAAAAATCGTCGGCATGTTGTGCGACTTAGGCGATGAGCTAGAAGAAAAGATATCTCACTTGCACATGCAAGAAGATCAGCAGACCGGCATTGATCGGGATGAGGCAATGGAAATCTTGCGTGACGCTCAGAAAAAACTTTTTCTTCTGTAGATCTTTTAAAAAATTAATCATCAGTAAAAAAGGCTCACACCTATGTGTGGGCCTTCTTTTTTTGTCTATAAGAATAGGAAAAAAAGGGGCTCGCTTTTTTTAGCTGTTTATTTTTCACGATAGATCTTGTTGTAAAATATGGAACGCGTTATAGTATTGGTAACAGCAAAAGCCGAAGGGCAAGGAAGGACAAAATGCCATTACCAAAACGTAATGAATTCGATATTCAAAATGAGAAAATATGTGAGCAGTTAAGACATGCTATTGATGATCTTTACGAAGAATTTTTTCGATCATGTATCGGTAATTCTAAAATGAAAATCCGTTGTGCTCTAACATTAGAGACAAAAAGGCGTAATGAATTTGAAAAGTTATATGACAATAATGAATCTGATATCGACTTTAAAGATTTCTATGATTTGAAACGTTTTAGGAGAAGTGAAAAAGTAAATGGATAACCAACAAAACCTCACAGACAAAGAAAAATTCGTAAAAAAACTACAGGTGCTTTTCGAATTTCTTATGAAATCAGATAGTATCTATCGGATTCGTGCTTTAACAGAAGATTTTGGTATTCAGTTGGTTTGCGAGGCATACGAATACCTAAGCGAAAAATCTCTGCAAGACCCGATTTTTAAGAAAATTGTCGAAGACTGTGGCTTTGACAGCTGTGCAAAATTTTACTGTAAAGAAAATTGTCTTGAACAAACAAAATTTCAACCAGAGGAACCGTAACATGTCTTTATCTTTCTGGAGAGTAGAATCCGAAACAGTTCACGGGGTTAAATATCTACCCCGTGACGAAAAAGCAACGGATCTTTGCAAACTATTAGGCAAATCAACCATACAAGGGGAGTCTTCTATGGATAAAATATTTGAGTTTTGCGACAAAATAGGAGTAACCATTGATTTTTATGAGTTTAGTCTGTAACTGTCAAATTGGAGTATCCCCTATGGTAAAACAAGTCACACTGAGTGCAGAACAGCTTTTTGACCTGTACAAAAAGTTTGGTCTTAAAGAGGTTGATGATCAGATTACTTTCCTCAACTCCATCTATAAAAAAAGTGATGGGCAAGAGTCACACACGGAAGAGAGTGAGATCGACTACCGTGTGCTTCTTGGCGCTTGCAAAAGATACTATCCGTAACGATGTCTATGAGTCTGTTGGTTCTGGCGAAAACCATTTGGTTCGCCAGGACCGTTTGCCCCATTGCCAAACCTTAAAGGGTCCCGTCTATGGGCCACTTCACGGGGAAACCCGTGATAAGGATCTTTAGACATAGACCGTTTCGAAATCTTGCTCCCATCTGAACAGGTCATCCATTCTGTATCGTCGTCGTCGTCGTCATCGTCATCTTCATGGTAGCCCGTATAGATCAGTCTGAGGGAGTCTATCGTCGTATACATACCAAAAGGATCACTCCTGAGCTCATCTACAATGTAAATGTTACCGTCGATGCTTGTAAAAACAAGATCAGAGAAGACCATGGTGCTTGAGGTAAAAAGTTCAACCCTACCGTCATCGTCACATAGCGATGATGGACTTGTGCATTTTGGAGCATCAACCGTTTTTGTCTCTTCAACGGCAAGACATGGAAACGAAAACATAACCGACAGCATGAGGAAAATGTAGCGCATCAGACCCCCTTTTGTTATTGCGAAATTTTACTTTGGCACGGTATTGTGCACCTAACGCCACAATTTTTGGTATCTGAAAATGGAAAAACTGATACGAAAGTTTTTATATTCTGTCGAGAAGAATAAAACTTCCAGACTTAACGATATTTTTAAAAAGAAAAGATATGAATTTCCACATATACCTTCGAAGCCGGTAATTTTCAGACGGTACTCTCCATATATCCCCACATATTTTGGTTGTTTTGATATCTGTGAGTACCTCGATTTTTTACAGACCTACTCAAGAGAATCACTTATAAAAAACCTATATGACAAATCAATATGAAAACCACGAGCCAAGATTCGTTACGGTTGCGTGTGCTCAGTGTGGAAAAGAGTTTCAAAAATCTGCTTCAGTCGTAAACTTTGATAAGCGACGGGGGAAAAAAGATCATTTTTGTACGCGAGAATGCTTCCGTGCATTTTTTTGGCAACGAAGCGGTTTCCAGTTCAAGAAAAACAAAAAGGGCTAGCCATGCCGGGCATACAGCCGCTGAGTGATAAACAAATCGAATCATTTCAAGACAGCAACGCTCGTATCAACATTTTCGAGGGTCCAGTACGTGCTGGAAAGTCCTTCGTGGCGCTATTAAGATGGCTTGAATTCTGTCGGTCTGGACCACCTGGCCCACTTATCATATGCGGACGCACAGACAAGACCATAAAGAGAAATATCATCATCCCGTTACAGCAACTCGTAGGACAGGCTGTACGATATTCAATCGGGAAAGGAGAGGTACAACTCTACAATAGAGTAATGTATGTAGTCGGTGCGAATGATGAACGAGCATCTTGCAAAATTCAAGGATCCGAATTTGCCGGTGCATTGATAGATGAGTTGTCACTGATGCCAGAGAGCTTTTTTAAGATGCTTTTATCTCGTCTATCCATTCCAGGTGCTAAACTATTTGGATCCACCAACCCCGATTCACCGTACTGCTGGCTGAAGAAAGATTTTATCGACCGAAAACACGAATTAGACTGTAAAGTGTTCTCATATAGCATTGACGACAATCCTTCTTTAGATGAAGAGTACAAGAAACAGCTTAAGAAAGAGTATCAAGGACTGTGGTACAAACGATATATAGAAGGGCTATGGGTAGTAGCTGAGGGCGGTGTATACGATTTCTTTAACGAGGATGAACACGTCATTAATCACTCGCCAGGACCAGCAACGAAATACTACGTTGGGATAGACTACGGCACACAAAATCCATGTGTATTTGTCCTCATCGGCGTAAATTTTGGAATGTATCCGAACATGTGGTGTGAAAAAGAGTACTACTATGACTCACACAAGAAAATGCGACAGAAAAGCGACTATGAGTACGTCAAAGACCTGATAGACTGGCTCGATGGCATTACACCGGACGCGATATATATTGACCCTTCGGCTGCAAGCATGAAGGTAGAGATGCGCAAACAGGGATTGCGAAACGTGCGTGATGCGAAAAATGAAGTGTTACCCGGCATACGATTCCAAGGTATGCTATTGTCAAACGGTACGTACAAAATCTGTGAGAACTGTACGGAAGTGATTAAAGAATACTCAACATATCTATGGGATGAAAAGGCGGCTAAAACTGGTGATGAAAAGCCTATCAAGGCACATGACCACGCAAAAGATGCTGAGCGCTATGTACTTTTTTCACAATTTTTTTCGAAAATGGATGGACAGATGACGGAAGATGATGCGAAGAAGATGGAACGGGAATATGGATTTAAATACTAGGGGATAGAGACATGTTCATACTAACAGAAGCCAATGACCTAATTAACTCAAAATATATTGTAAAAATATTTACTATTCAAACACGAGAGGTCTTTGAAGTTTGTTTTAGTTGTAATCCCTATAATAGACTCCTTGGTGACAATGAAACTTTTAATATAGAAGGAAAATATTTTACGTATAGATCTTTTGAAACACTTCAAGAGGCGACCGATACTCTTATAGAGCTTGGAAATATTTTGAATGCAAATGAGTCTTAGGGTAAAAAAAAAGAGCCAACTACACAGGCAAGTGTAAATTGGCTCGACTGGTCTTTTCACAGAGTCCAGTCTTACCATATCGAAAGCGGCGATTTAATTTCAACGATAGCTTTTCAAATATTCCATCCCGAACGTATAATTTGAATATCTTCAAAAAAAAGGTGACTCATGCCTCTCAAAAAAGGTAAAAGCAAGAAAGTTGTCAGTGACAACATAGAGGAGCTTATTTCAAGCGGTCGTCCTCAAAAACAAGCTGTAGCGATTGCTCTAGCTGAGAAAAGAAAATACGGTCATACAAAAGTTAAAGCTCATACAAGAAAAATTAAATCTAAAAAGAAAAGGTCTTAAAATGGGTTGTGGAAGCAAATCAAAAGGTTCTAAAGGTCCAAAAGCATCAAGCTCACCAATGCCAATGCCCCCAAAGCCAAAAGGTAAAGGCAAGAAATAGTCCTCAGTAGTCTTTAAGCGAGAAATCGCCAAATGTTAATAGTCCAGTGTCAATAGTTCAGGCTTTTATCTCGTCGAAAACTTCATGTTTACGGCGGATAGATGGTAACGAACGATTTAGATATAAAAAAACAGTTCGACGAGTTCTATGACGAGGCATACTCTGCTTGGTCGCCATATTACGATGCAGCGGCGCGCGATCTACGCATGTTTCTCGGCGATCAGTGGAATGCCGACGAACAACGTGCCCTCAAAGAAGCGGGCCGTAACTGCTACGTCTTTAACCGCATCCGCCGAAACATAAACCTCGTCACGGGATATCAGCGCAAAAATCGTCTATCGTCCGTTGTCTCACCTGTTGAAAATTCAGATCAACTTACAGCCGATCAATTTTCTCAACTACTCTTGTACGCATTCCAAGCTGGCAATGGGTATCAACTTATCTCAGATTGTTTCGGCGGTGCATGTAAAACAGGCTGGAATCTGGCCTCAGTGTACATGGATTTTAGAGATGATTTGATAGATGGTGATATAAAATTCATTCGAGAACCGTATTCTGGTTTTATCACGGATCCCTATTTTACACAGTTAGATTTTTCCGACTGCTCGTACATAATCAAACGCAAATATCTATTTCCAGATCAAGCCGCGTCATTGCTTCCTGGGCATGAAAAAGAGATTAAAAATCTCCAAAAGCAGGGTGGCACAGACGGAAAATTCACATGGCTTCCATATCAACGTCAGCCGGGTGCACAAGATCTTGTCGCCTATTCTGAATTCTACATGCAGAAATGGAAAAATATTTCCATGCTTGTAGATATGGAGACGGGAGAGTTTACCGAATGGGATGGTGATAAAGCACGTCTTGATCTTCTCAAGCAAATGTATCCGACGATTGAAATTGTCAAGAAGCCGAAACGCTATATCGAACGCCATATTTTAGTGAATAACGAAGTTATCAAAACGGATATCAACCCTTACGGACTCGACGAATACCCGTTTGTGCCAGTTATAGGAACGTTTGATAGCGAGTCCGACGACTGGTCGCTCAAAGTACAATCTCTTGTTAGGTGTCAAATAGACCCACAACGGGAAGGTAATAGACGACGCTCCCAGATGATCGACATGTTTGATTCACAAATTAATTCTGGATGGATTGCCGAGGAGGATTCTGTTGTAAATCCAAGTTCATTGTTTCAAACGTCTCAAGGAAAAGTCATCTGGAAAAAACAAGACCGTCCAGGAGCGCTAGAAAAAATCCCACCATCACAGATTCCCCCGTCCATGTTCCAGCTACAACAACTTTTTGATGCTGATATGGTCGATATCTTGGGGCTAAACGATGCAGCGTTTGGAATAGCTGATTCTGGCAATGAGTCGGGTATCATGATGATGCTACGTCAAAGTGCTGCAATCGTAAACTTGCAAGATGTTTTCGACAATCTTCGCTTCTCCCAAAAATGCCTCAGTCAAAAAATTTTGAAACTTATCCAAACATGGACACCGAAAAAAGTTGAACGAATAATCAATCAAAAACCTTCAGAACAGTTCTACAACAAAGATTTTACGAAATACGACGTGACCGTCGGCGAAGGGTTGTTGACAGATTCTCAAAAAATGATCTACTTCCGCCAACTGATAGATCTAAAACAGCTTACAGACGCACCAGGACAAGGTCCAATCACTGCACAAATGTTGGTCGAAGCTGCACCTATCCAAGGGAAGAGCACGCTCAACGAACAGATTAAAGCCAATGAACAGCAGATGGCTCAAGCTCAACAGAAGCAACAATCGATGGAACAAGAATTGTTGGACTCTCAACGACAACAGGCTCAAGCTAGCGCTATATCAGATCTAGCACTATCTAAAGAGCGATTTACAAGGGCTATCGCGAACATGAGTCTTGAAGACGAGCGAGGATCTAAGGCGGTTGCGGATAGATCGGACGCGGCTTTAGCCCGTATTAAGGCTATCAAAGAACTTCAGGACATGGACGACAACCGAATATTCAAATATCTCGGTCTAATACGCATGATGGAAGAGTCTTCTCAGCGTCAAGAAGAAGAAATCAAATCCGATGACGTCATGATCTCTAGCGTAGCGTCTATGGACAGCTTAAACCAACTACAGAATCAGATCTTGCAGCAACAGACACCTCAAGTACCTCCTCAGATGCCACAAGGTCAAATGATGCAACCAGGACAAGGCAATTTAGGAATGTAACATATGTCGCAAGAAACCGGCGAAACAGCACTAGCGATCATGGAAGACGATAAAAAGCGTCTTGAGGAAATCGTGAACGCAAACAAAGATCGAAAAGATCCGTATTGGATTGTGATTTTTGCAAAACCGGCTCACCAAATGTTCCAAGGTAAACATGCTCTTTTAAAACATTTTAAACCATATACCACAAAACCACGGTCCCAAGTTGGGCAAATCGTAGGAGAGGTAAACAACAAGACGGGAAAAATTTTGTGGGAAGTCAACATGCCACAAATCCCATTTGATTTCGACGCACTGAAAATTTACGGTGCAAAACCATGCGACGAGATAGTCACAGAGACTACCACGATCCCATGGGCATATATCACACAATAGCGCCGCCGGCTTTAACGGGCGTTAAAGGGAATCGTACATGAGCGATGAAATTGTTTCGGGCGAAATCAGCACGGAGGCCGCCGCTCCACTATCTGATGCACCAATGGAAGCCCACTCCGAGCAAGCAGAAAGAGAGCCTCAACAAGTTCCTCTTTCGGCTTTGCAATCAGAAAGGGCACAGAGACAGCAGAAAGAGCAAGAGAACCAGATGCTCCGCGATAACATGGCTTTGCTGCAAGCCAACATGCAACAACGACAACAACTGCAACAAACACAAGATGAATTTAGCGGGTTGTCTGAAAACGACGTGTTGACTGTAGGAGAGGCCAAAAAGTTTTTGAGCAATTTTACACGGCAACATCAATTGTCGATTGAAGAATTGCGCATGACTCAAAAATATCCGGACTATCAAGAAACAGTATCGCGTTATTTACCAGAAATTTTAAAAGCCAATCCAGAGATCTACGATACTCTTAAAACCACTCAGAACTATGAGTTAGCCTATTATTTAGCGAAGAACTCAGATACCTGTAAGTCTGAAAATAAGAAGCGCAAGATAAACGCTGATGCAGAACGTATTGTTCAAAACAGTTCTAAAACTGGAAGCCTATCAAGCGTCGGTTCCGCTTCACCCATTTCTCAGACAAAAAGATATCGTGAGATGAGTGATGAAGACTTTATGAAAGAGGTTAATAGAAATCTTGGATAGGCATAACTAAAAAGGGTTATGACTTATGTCAATGACAACTAGTATCGAACTTCCTCCAGCTGTACGTGAGTACTACGAACGGCTTATTTTGATGACAGCGTTTCCACGATTGATCCATGGTCGCTTTGCACAAAAAAAGACCATGCCTACGAAAGAAGGGGATACGATCATCTTCCGACGTTATTCAAAGATGGATACCGTACCTATTGCACTGAATGAAGGTATCACACCTCCAGGTGCGCAACTGAGCGTTACCGACATAAAGGCTCGTATCGATTGGTACGGGAACTTTGTGACCTTTACTAATAGAGTCATGGAAACGGTACAAGATAAAGTCCTCAACGAATGCACAAAATTGTTAGCTCAAAATATGGGCCAAACAATCGATGAAATTACCCGTGATGTGCTTGTAAGTACATCCTCGGTATTGCTTTGCAGCAACGGGGTAAATCTTGGAACTCCAACAGAGCTCACTAAGGCGGATATCGACGCAGCTACAAAAACATTGCTCTCAAATGATGCTCAAATGATTACGGAAGTCATCAAAGGAACCAATGCTTTTGCAACTGCTCCAATTCGTCCAAGTTTCTGGGGTATGATTCATACCGACCTTCTAGACGATCTAGAATCAGTTTCAAATTTTGTTGCAACTGCTAATTATAGCTCTCAGGAGCCTGTACAAGATGGGGAATGGGGAAATACTGGGAACGTACGTTGGCTTTATAGCTCTGTAGCGAGTGTATCTGGTGCAACTCCTCCAGTATTTAATAACATTATCGTTGCCAAAGAAGCCTACGCAATGGTGCATCTGGGTTCAGAATCTGGGAAATTCACAGTTAAACAACTTGGGTCTGCTGGTTCGGCCGATCCATTGGATCAAAGAGGAAGTGTCGGATGGTCGCACCCCTTTGTATGCCGAATTTTAAATGACTCATACATGATGGACTTAATGGCGACCCACTCATAACTTTAACAACTAAAATTAAGGAAATTGTATATGAGTCAAATGAAAACGATTAAATGGACAAATCCAGCTGGAGCAGTCGCAAGAAATGAAAGTGTTGGCTTTGCTGTAGCAGAAGTAACCACTACCGATACCACAAACGGCGGTCAATGGTATTGGAACGATCAAATGCTATCAGGAACTGATATCCATGTTGACGCTGGTACTGTCGATGCAGCAAACGGTTTTACGCCGTTAGCTCAAGATGGGGTCTTTGGGGCTGCAATTTCAGCCTTCACGAATGCCAACCCTGGCGTTATCACAGCGGACTACATCGCACAATGTGGGATCGTAGCCGGTGATACAATAAACGTTGTTGGCCTAGCTGATGATATGTCGGCTGCAACCCTCAACGGACAGTATGTCGTAGCCTCTGTGACAGCTACAGCTATCACATTAACTACCACCACAGCCGCTCTTGCTGTTTACGTCTCTGGTGGTACTGTAGTGCGTGTAAAGGACTCAACAGGAGCTCCTATACCGACACAAAACTTCGCAATCCGTGGAATTACCATTGGCACCGCAGCCGTTGGGGCTGGCAACGCCGTAATGACGGCAGTTGTTAAGGGCAAAAACTGTGTAGTATAACATTAATTTTGTACGGGGGGTTAAAATCCCCCCTACAATCATTTAAGGAAGAGTATTTATGGCATTAGAAAAGGTAATGGACCCGACAAAAATAGCAACCCTTCCAATCATCGGGAAACCTCCAGCTAATGAAAAAGAAGAGAAGCATCTTAAAGAAATTTGTGAATATGAGTTTTACAATAGTGAAGAGCCAGGGGTGACAATCCAATTTCCTTATGGATCCACTAAAAACAACTTCACCTTTACGTTAAAGCACGGTGAAAAATATAAGGTTCCCCGTCATGTAGCTAGACACCTTGAATCTTGTACAACTCCTATATATTGGTGGAAGTCTAACGGTGCAGGGGCCATGGTAAAAACGCTTAAGGGAATCAAGTCTCGGTTCCAGATGCGCCCTGTTTTTGTATAGATGAGAAGAACGTGCCTAAATTTCGTAGTTTTTTGTGCAGGTGATTATGTCAACGTGGACATTTGCAGACATCAAAAAGAAAATTCGCCAAGTGACGGGTCGACTGTCCAGTATGGAGCTTTCTGATGATGAATTGCTAGATCGTGTGAATAAATTTTATCAATATACGTTTCCAGCAGAGGTCAAACTCGATAGAAACCACACCTACTACGAGTTTGTGACAACTACAAACGAGCCGTACTACGATTCACCCGATATGTTCACGAATTTTGAACCACCGGCAACACTTGATTCTCAGCTTATCGAGTGGTTTCAAGATCCAGCAGAATTTTTTGCATGTAACCCAATGAGCGTTGTCACTTCTGTTCCTTGGGTAGGTGATGGTATCACGGCAATTTTTGCTACAACAATCGCCTCACCATTAATCTATCCAGGGACAACGGTAATTACCGACAACACAGAAACATTTGTCGATACCAATAAGACATGGGCAAATTCTCCTGTAATCATTACTGGCACTTTAGGTGGTGTTGCCACGATAACGTACAACGGAGGTGTCATCGTCGCAAATTTCATGACAGCTCCTGATTCTGGGCAAAACATATACCTGTCGTACACCGGGTTCACAGCGGGAAAACCTAGATCAGTTTTGTATTATAACAATCAATTTCAGTTTTCCACGGTTCCCGATACCGCATATAGATTTAGGGTCAAAGCCTACACAAAACTAGCTCCTTTTACTCTATCAACTGATAGACCACTCCTTGACCAATGGGGGCCTTGTATCGCGTATGGTACAGCTCGAGATCTGCACGTAGACTACGGAGAGACTGATGCATACGAAGAGGTTACAGCTCTATATAAAGAGCAAATATCCTATGTAATGAATCGCACATCGCAAAATTTACTCAATGTTAGAGCAAAACCAAGCTTTTAAGAGGTTCTAAATGGCCTACGACTCAACACAACCGACAAATACGACAAAACTACGCAACGTTGGGGTTGTAATTCGACCAAATTGGGTGGCAATTGAAGACGGAGAGGCTTCTTTTAAACCAAAGGCAGTCAATTACAATAATCGTACACCTCTAGGCGTGCCAAACGATCCGGCAGCAGTTGCAAATACGTATATCCTGTACTGTAAGCAAGACACGGCCGGTAGTCCTCAACTATATGGGATTGATCAAAATTCCAGAGTCTCTCAATTGACATGTTCCATCGCACCATCTAGAAACGCCACTGGATATACGTTTTTGCCTGGTGGGATGCTTTTAGAGTGGGGACAGACAGCGGCAATAGCGTCTAATGCTGATTTAATTGTTAATTTACCGGCATGGATGGCAGCGGCAGTTTATTCCGTTCAAATTACTGGACGCCATAATGGCGGGGCTCTTGTTACTGGTCATGTGCATACGCTACAAGCACATGACTTTACGATTAGAAATACATCATCAGTAGCAAGAGATTTTTATTGGATGGCTATTGGACCACAAGGCTAAATATGAGTTTAGATCCGTCGCTGATAGCACCATTTCAAACAGGTCTAGATACCGACACAGAGAGCTGGCAATCGCCAGCAGACTCATTTTATGAAGCCAATAACGTACACGTCTATAACGGTTTTGTTGAAAAAAGAAATGGATATAGGAAATTTGGCCATCTTAAGACTCGCGATACTAAAGTAAATATTTCAGGAATTACGAATGCCGTAATCGGTGTTGTCACAACAGCGGCTCCTCATGGTTTGGTCACTGATGATTGGGTATTTATCGTCGATGTAGTCGGAATGACTCAAGTAAACGGTCTATATTTTAAAGTCATAATGATGACGCCAACGAAATTTTCAATCGGTGTCAACACACTAGGCTATGGTGTATATGGTGGCGGTGGTACGACTGCAAAATTGATAAATTTAACCGATCGAGTCATGGGGATTTATCAGTTTGTAAAATCTGATGGAACAAAAGAATTGCTTGTTTTCGGTAGTACTCGAGCCTCTGTGTATGTAGACACCTATAAAAGCTTTTTTGCACTCGATCAAGTCGACATTATGAACGGGACCGATTCCGATTTCATTTGGGCGATAAACTTACAAAGCTCAAGTTTGGTTAATAGGCTATATTTTACAAATGGCCAACCATATAACGGAACTTTGAATGGTATTCGATACTATGAATCATCAGGTACAGGATATCAGACAGTGGCTTTTATCCCTTCGCTAGGTGTTGCTAGAAATTTATACGGTGCTAGATTGCTTTTTAGTGCTCGAGAGAGACTGGTTGCTCTAAATACGTATGAATTAGACGGTGGAATTATAGTAAATCATCCTCAAAGAGCTAGATGGTGCCAGGCTCAGGGCCCTAGCAACTGGAACGACGTGATACCAGGTGGTGGCGGTTATGTAGACGCTCCTACAGGAGATCAGATTATCAGTGCTCGGTGTCTACAAGATCAAATAATCGTCTTTTTTACAAATTCCGTATGGGCTCTTCAGCCTATATCTGATCCAGCTCAGCCTTTTCGATGGGTCAAACTCAATGATTTTAGAGCCTCTGATGGAAAAATGGCTACCGTAGGATATGACGATTACGTTTTATCAATGGGTATACGAGGGATTACGGGTACAGATGGGGCACAGACGCAACGGATTGATGAAAGAATAAAAGATTTCGTATCAGACAATATCAATGTTGATCAATTCGAGAAAGTTTTTGCAGTACGGAGTTACGCCGAACGCCGTACGTGGATGCTATACCCTGAAGTAGAACAAGACGAAAATTCGGCTGTTTTAATCTTCGATGAGGAGTCTAAGGCCTTCACCTCATATTCCATAGCCATGAATTGCCTAGGACTCGGAGGAACGGGAGCAGATTATACGCTAGCAGATTTTACAGCTGCAAACGGCCTCGATTTAACGCTTGAAGGTTTCGCTAATCAAACACTGGTTAGTTATTTCTGGCAGAGCCACGAAGAGTTATTGCTCGGAGGGAATATAACTGGCGATATCTACGTATTGGAAACGGACGGATCCGATGACGGAGTGTCAATTGATATCACGATAACAACGGCTGGCTGGAATCCTTTTATGACTCAAGGAAAAGAAGCTTTATTTAGCTACCTTGATATCTATGTCGATACCGATACGAAAACAAGAGCAAAAGTAGAATTCTTTAAAGATGATGAAACGGCCCCGTATGCACAGCAAGACATTGATTTCTTACCAAATCTTAATTATGTCTCAACGATAGAAACAGTCTTGCAGGCAAATCCTGGCGTGGTAACGGCTTCAGATCATGGCCTAAGTACAGGTGACGTAGTATATATTTACGGTGTTAATGGCATGGATGACGTCAACAACGGACCGTATACGATTACAGTTATCGACAAAGACACATTTTCTATTGGCATAGACACATCGACCTATGGAGCATTTGTAGATGGTGGATCAGTTTTTAGACGCTGTTTTTATAAAACCAAAACGTGGAAACGAGCCTATGCAGGCGGTACTGGATATCTGCACCGAGTAAGAATTACAAGTTCGGGTATTAACTGTCCGCTCGTCATTTCTGGATTCAAACCAATGTTTAAACAACGTGGAAATAGGGTGGTAAACTAATGTCCATACCATTTTCTAACCTGTTAAAGAGCAAAAAATCTCTCAAAGGCGTACCAGAAATAGACGAATTTCTAACTGGATTGGTAAAAGATGTACGAGAAGACTATGAAGAACTTTCAAAGGGCATCAGCGGAGAGATTAGAGGCTCTTGTTTTACCCAAAAACAACAATGGATTCCAACGTTAGCTGGCAGCACAATTGAAGGTGTATTTACCTATACTCGTCAAATCGCATGGATATATCGCCAAGGATTGATAGTAGACGTGTGGGCTGACATAGAATGGACGAATGAAGGTGGTGCTACAGGCTCTCTTTATGCCAATCTTCCCTATTTGGTGGCAAATTCTGATGGTCTACCATTCCAAACAGCCGTACAAACGTCGATCTTTGCGTATGGGGCTGGTCATACATCAATCTTCATGTTAGCCGAACCTAATTCATATAGAGGGTATTTCTGGGGATCCGGTACTGGGGTGGCAACCGCTCAATTAGCTGTGCCTCATGCTGGGCGTGTAATTTTCAATATCCGATATCTAGGGGTGCAGGATGAGCGGTAACATGGACGAGTTACGATGGATTCGAGTTTTTTCACCTTTGCACATACCAAAATACCTTGTCGAAAACGTACGTGATAGAGATTTTACCGTTGATGAGTTTTACAAATATCAAGAGATTAATTGTCTACGAGAGACTGAAGAAGGTCCTACGCTAAATCCATTTTCACATCTATACGTCCTATCCGATAAAGATTATGTAGTAAAAGGGTTTTTATGGTTTGTAGTAGATCCATTAACAAAAGATCTTGTAATACAAAATTATTCGGTTGATCCTGAATATTGGTATCATGGTAAAGCGGTTGAAAAACTTTCTAAATTTATAAAAGATATCGTAAAAAAAGCAAATTTGAAAAAGGTTTATTGGGTTACAAAATTTCCCAAACATTCAAAACGGTATGGTTTCAAAGAATCTGAACATATCCTTATGGAGTACTCGGAAGAGGAATCTAAAGAAAATATTTCTGCATTTTCAAAAAAGGAAGAAAATCATGGGTAAAAAGGTCATGGGAGGGGACGTAGAACATAGAGGAAATGTTGAACTTCTTACAAAAGATCAGAAACATTTTCTGTCTGGTATTTTAGGTTCCTCTTCAAAAGGTGCAGCGAGTGCATACAAAGATTTATTAAAAAAACCAGAAGATATAAATTTAGATAAGCTACTTAAACCATCACGAAAAACGTATGAAAGTCTCATGGATGAAGGAAGCGATTTAAGCGCGTTTAAGACCGGTGTCGTTGATCCTATGATGATGAATTATAATCAGCAGGTTTTGCCTGGATTGCAACAAAGATTTGTAGATCAAAACGCAGGATCATCCTCGGCTCTCAATCAAGCATTAGCACAAAGTGCAGGTGATCTCACCACACAGATGGGTTCTCTCTATCTACCCTTCATGCAAAATCAACAAAATATAAGATTTAACGCAGCTCAAGGAAATGCTGCACTTTCCAATCCATACATGGACAAATATAAAACACAATTTGGTGGCCGTACAGCGGCTCTATCTGGTCTTGGTGGATTAGCTGGACAACAGACATTTACGCCGATGATTCATCAAACGGAAGGAATAGCTGGCCCATTGATCGGAGCGGCTGGTGCAGCTGGAGCTGGATTGTTGATGTCATCGGAAAATGTAAAAGAAAACATTTCACCATACGAAAAAGGGCTAGAGATTATCAAAGATCTTTCGGTCAAGTCATATGACTACAAACCAGAAGTTGGCGGAGCAAAAAACAAAGTTGGAGTCATTTCGGAAACGTTGCCCGATGAGCTTTGCAGTGATGTAAATGGTATACGTTGCGTCGACATCTACGGATTGATAAGTATACTTATTAATTCGGTGAAAGAACTGAACGAAAAAATTGAACGGCTGGAGAAGTAATTTTATGATGGGTCCGATAATTACAAAAGATGACTCTTTAGCCCGTGGAATTGAGATGGCAGGAGGAGCACTTGGCGAGGCAATGAAATATCATGCCTTGGAAAAAAGACAGAAAGACAAATTTCGAAATACCAATCTTGCCATCGAAAAAGAGTTAAGTGGATTATCAGAAAATCCAACGGCTACCGAATTGCAAAAAGCAATTTCTAGAGCTGGATCTTCTGAAGATATTGACCCAACATACTTCCATCAAAGTTTACAAGATTTGCTCCCAATGTATAAAGAAAGTATGAAATTGGGAATGACAAATAAATTAATGTCAAATATGTTTCCAAATTCTCAACTTTTCGGAAATAGAAATCGAGAAAATTTTGAACCACAACAAATGTCCGAAATTTCACAGAGTCCAGAACAGCAACAGCAAATTCAAAATCAGATGATTCAACAGGGAATTTCCCCATATCAAGCGCAACAAAACCAACAATTGACTCCTCAGCAACAGCGACAACAGCAGATGCAACAAGCGTATGCTCTTCAAGGTATTCCATCTCCTAATACCATACCGCAACAGCTTGCAGAAAACAGAATTCCGATACAAAATCCTAATCAACCACTTCAAAAAATTCAGCAACAACAAC
>Ga0209083_1002264_pt1 | contig 18728 bp, 19 predicted proteins | sample AM7aDNAmetaG_FD_184132 | JGI IMG/M metagenome (GOLD analysis project Ga0209083, IMG submission 184132) | Freshwater microbial communities from Finland to study Microbial Dark Matter (Phase II) - AM7a DNA metaG (SPAdes) (version 3) | ecosystem: Environmental > Aquatic > Freshwater > Lake ...
CCCAAAGATAGGAAGAGGCCCAGCTTGAATTCTCAAAGCAAAACCAGCCAACCTATCAGAACTTACTCTAGCCGAAACAGTGAATTCGTCAGTTTGAGGCATATAATCTCTATAAATAGTAACAGCTTCGCCTCCGCTAGACGTAGAGGAAGACAATGTCATTATTCCATTGTTAAGAGTGTAATCTCCTATTCCATTCTCAACCTTCCATCCTGTCGAGAGTTGTGCTCCATTGAAATCGTCAAAATAAGAGTCAGTTGAAGTTGCTGTGCTAATATTGAAGCTATAAACAATCGAAAGACACAAAACTGCTATCAGGATTATGCCAAGAGAACGCTTAGCCAATATCTAACCTCATCTCTTAATTAACCCACTATTCTTATAAATTTTTCAACTTGATAATTCTTTAATCCTTTGGATTTTTGTAGATGCATAATTGTCGAATCTATTGTGTATTTCCCTCAAAATTAATTTTTTAAAGGTATTTTTTATGGATATTTTAGGTGGTTTGATATTCATTTGCACAAATTACGGATGAAATAGGGAGTTTTTAAAATCTATGTATGTTTTGGCTCTATGTCATATTGCAAATTTTATAGAGCGGAGTGGTACAGGGAGATATAGCACCTCTTTCTCCAAAGAATTGCTTACGTGTATCTAGAGTTTTTCTCTTCTACAGATGCTTTTTCACTGTTTTAGGAGTCTATTTTCATAAGCTGAAAGGCAATCACATGCTCTAAACTGGGCTGATACTATAGTAAGGGAGTAAATGTGCTCCCTGAACATAACTAAAATGTTATCTATGAAGAGGTCACCATGAGTTGACTTTTCAAAGCTTGACTTCTGGTGACTTCTGTATGAAATGGAGATAGAATAAAAATGGAGAAAAATAAAATCAACGCTGGCTTCATTGTTCAACTTGATGAAGACAACTGGCGAGAGCTTGAAGCTCAAATTAAAACAAAAGTTGACAGGCTAATCTTCGTTAAGAAATGTCCTGTAACAATGAAACTTGAAATCAAAGAGAATTTTCCAACAAGGAGAGGAGAAAATGTCGGAAACATTAGAGAGTCTGTTGTGTCTTGCTGAAATCAAACTTGATGCGCCTAACAAAGCATCACTAAATGCATTTAGTGGCTCCAAAGCAGATGAATTCATTGAACAATGGAAAAACCGATTCTCTGTAAAATGTAAACAGAATTCGCATCTTTCATTGCCAGCGATGCATAATGTGATAGGGATAATTCTTCGGGAAACGAAAATATACTATGGTGCAGAGTATATCGATTTAAGAACAAGCCTCTTAGTAATTCAAGATTCAGGCACGGGTAAAAAACCAGCCATGGAATTTGCTGAGACAGTTGTTGCAAGTATTTTCCCCAAATATGTTGTCAAACGCAGAAGCATGCTAACAAGTCCAGGCGCATTGGGCGGGCTAAAAACAGAAACGGTAGAAAACCCCGATACTGGAAAAAAAGTCTCAACAGAAGTATCCGTGAAAGGTGACTTGGAACTCGTGGATTATCTCTCTGTCTCAGAAGCAGGTTCTCTACTTGAATGCAAACCCGACCAATGGGGTAATGACCTGCTAAGAAACATTTGCGAAAGTCAAGACACAAACAACAGAATGAGCAGACGACTCAAAGACGGAGAAATTCCAGAATTCAAAAGCAAAACCGTACTGTCACTATGGACTGTTCCACCTGCTAACATAAGCACTTTAGTCACCCGAAGCGGACTCATACAACGATTCATTCCTGTTTTCAAGGTCTTTGCTTTTTCGGAATATCAAACTCTCAGAACCGAGATAATCTCAAACCTTGGAGAAGAAATCGATGAATCATCGAATATTCAATCTCTGGTGGCAATCTTAAAAAAGAAACCGCTAATCGACAAATTCCTCTACAGTGAAGAAACTAAGAAGTTAATTTGTTCAAAGGCGGAGGCTTTAGATGAAATACTTCTCGGTGCAGGCGCTGAATACGTTAACAGACTTAAAAGTTTCACAATAAGAAGAGATTTGCTAATGGTTAAGCTCGCGACACATCATGCATGGCTTGATGAACGCAGTAAAGTTGAACCAAGAGATGTTGAGTATGCATTTGAATTGTTAAAAGAACTTTGGACATCAATGCTTGATTTCTTTGTGGAAAGATGGAATCTCGCCGACACAAACGATAAAGAACACCTCGCGCTCGAAATTCTTGAAATCGCCAAAGCTGTTGACATAAATGAATTCTATGGTTCACTATGTAAGTCTGCACCTTGTTCTATAGCCACAGCCCGCAAAATTGCTGAAACCTTAGAAAGCAAAAAACAAATCCGTAGGTTCGGCGAAAAGAAAAACCGCAAAATTGAGAGACTCAACTAGCTTACGCGACTTACGCTGCTTAAGATATTAGAAGAAATGTAATTTTTAAAAAAAATAGAGGATAGATAAATAGTGACTATCGTAAGTATCGTAAGAAGTTTTAGGCTTAGGACTCGCTAAACCAACAGGGGTATTTTTCACTTTTTTCCCTATTTTTTTGGTGAGAATTTTTTAAATTTTGCTGGTTCCATTCCGTTGGAGTCATTTGTCCGCCTTCTCGGGTGAACTTTTGATATTCTTTGCATAGCACCCAAATCTCTTTTTTTCGCACATTTACTTTTAGATGATTGTCCAATTAATACACCTATTTTGAGATGAATATAAAATTAGTGTGAATATTTATGCATTTTCAACCAAAATCACAGTCAACTGTTTAGCTATTTCCTTGAATTTTAGCTTCTATTTCGTCAGAAGCTTTGAAGGCTCTCACTTTCAAATCACTAATTAATGAAGGGTTAAAGTAATTTTTCATAAATACACTGCTCGTTACTCTACCATGTAAAAAGTCGATTTCATTGTCTTTCAGATATTTAGTAAGCAATGTTCCATTGACTTCTCTTATGTCTCCAAAGTGTAGTTTTAATCCTTTACCTTTGTTTCTGATTAGATTTTGAACATAAAAACAACTTGAAAATGGTTTTTTCTCACCAATTTTATGCACCATATCTATTGAGACAAAACTGAGGAAAGCTTTTTTGCTTTTTCTAAAGAAAACCTCTTTGAACCTAAAATGCTCAAGAACTCCTTTTTCATAGACATAATACTCGTTTAATCTGTCTTCTCTGCTTAGCTTAATTATCAGATTATAACTGGCTACCGCCTCAACTAATCTTAATCCAGTAATAGCCATAAAATCCATAAACTCACACAATTCAGGTCTAATATGCTTGACTTGTTTTATCCATTCAAAGATTTCATTTGAATTTTGAACTTTAGTAATTCTGTCAACAATTAAATCTTCAGCACTTCTACCTGTCCACTTCAAACTGTAATTCTTGACAAGCAACTTGAAATCTTCATGCATACCAAGGTATTTTGAAAGTGCCGAGAGAGATTTCATTGCGTTCGGTCTTGTCGTTTCTTTTAGGATAGTTATTTCACTGAAGTCATGATTCAGTAAACATAGGCAGTATTTCTTGGCTTGCGTAACTACAACTCTGCAATGTTCTGGTCGGCAAGTCTTCAGCATCCAACTGTGAAAGTCTTTCCAATCTACTTCTTGCTTAATATTGCTCTTCCAAGCTAATGATCCCGGGTTCAAATCCCGGCGACCGCACCAATCACTTTTACTTTTGCTTTAGGAAACTCTGTATATTTTGTTCTCGGCACTACTTGTAGAAGTCTCCACAACCAGCCTGCAACCCATAGCAGAGGCAGACACAAAAATGCAATTGCTCAAAAAGCCTGCTGGTAGATGATGAGTAAAAGGGGGGCCATTATCTTCTACTAAAGAAAAAAACAGTTCCTGCAGATGATGCCCTTTTTGCCAATAAAGCCAGTTGTCTTGTTTGGTTTAGGACTTAGCATCACTACAGCGAGGTTTTTCAGTTTTTGAACTGCACTTTTGCCGTTTTGCCCTTCAGCATGTCCATTCCAAGCGAAGCAAATTTTGTTCCCCCATAGCCAAGGATTGTAAGCCAGAAATCAACCGCTAAACTTAAACTCAAAACCTGCCCAGAAATCACCTGTCCACCTATTGAAATGCTGGATAAGTTGAAGGCTGTTCGAGAATATGTCCCGCCGTTTAAGAGCAGAAACAACTCAAAAGCCGATACAAGAATCAAAATTACGCCCACCGCAAAAAGCCCGTACCCAACGTATTTTTCATCAGTTGACCTGTCCTTGTATCCGACGAAAGTCTGCTCTTTTCGTGCATGCCGCGCCAAGAAGACCAAAACTACGGTTATGACTACAGCTACCAGGACATCTAGAACAATTTTAATGTACATGGTAGCGTCCATAGCATTCTCAGCTTCTGTTCAGTTTATGGGTTACTGCTTGCCCATTTCTTTTGGAACTTGAACGGCTTCTTTGATTTCCACTTTGACGTCTTTAATCATGTTCACGCCAATAGAAGCGATTTTTCCAGCTGCAAACATAACAAACCCCATCAGGATAAACCAAGCGAACAAGTTAGGCACCTGACTTAACTGGGCACCCTGAATCAAGGTTACGTTCGTTTCATTTTCGCCTGTGGGCATCGAAACGTCTGAGAGATGGAAGAGGTTTGGCGCTGCAGTGGCTCCTGTGTAAACGTTTACCATTTCATAGATTGAGAAAAGCAGCAAAATGACGCCTAAGATTAGTAGGCTGTAACCGATGATTTTTTCAGGTTTAAGCATGGTGCTCACTTGTTTATGGAATCTGAACTGACCGTACAGCGTTAAAAGCTTTTCCCGAAAAAGCACCGAAAGAGAGGCTCGGCTGAATGAACCAGCTTGAACGGGAACTGTTATAAAACAAGTCCATGCTAGTTGTGCTGGGTGAAATGTATGGCGAGATCTATTCCGCTGAAAATAACCTACCTGTTTCTCGCTTGGCTTTTAATGGTTAGTTACCAAATTTTCACCCAAACCGCCCTAACCACCGTAGCATCCTCTGTAGGCAGTTCAGCTCCACTTTTAGCTTCATGGATAAACTCCAACGCTAACGTACCGATTTTCATTTGTTCATTCGCCTGGATGTTCGTTTTATCTTCCCTAATCTCTATTTTCATGTTCGGAAAAGAAAGAAGACTCACCGTTCAATTCTTAGTAAGTTTAGCTTTAACCCTCACGGGTTCAGCTTTGCTGGGTCTTTTCCATCTTGTCGGATTGGACTTGTCGAACCCTATTTTTCTCTCGCAGCCATCCAACATGCTATTCGGGAATGTGTTCTTCGCGTTTTTCTACCTTGCATTGCCCTTCATTTTCATGGTAGCCGTGGATTTGGGTTTAATGAAAATAAAAAAGTAACCCCGAACTCAAAACGACTGCTTGGAATAGCGAAAAGGTGAAAAGCAACGCCTACTGAATAAGAAGTAACGTTTAGGTGAACTTTGAAAATGAGCGACGTAAATATGGCAGCCATTCAACTATGTGGCGATAAACAGAATTTCATCCTTGACAAGAAAGACTTCAAAACAGGCAGCAAAGGGTACTATGGAACGGGCAAGATGGTGGCTGGCGGAAAAAGATACCAGATAGGCATCCAAGTCGTAGAAATCGGCTCTAAGCCTAAACCTAAAGAAGAAAAGAAAGAAAAATAGGCTAACTTTTTTTATTTTTTTGTTTTTGCTTAAGGCACTATTGACGCGCTGATTATCGTTACGTTTGTTTTCGGTTTATCGTTTGAGTTTCTTGGCACTTTAGCGATTTTGTCCACCACGTCCATTCCAGCTGTGACTTTTCCAAACGCAGGATGCTTATCGTCAAGGAAATTGTTGTTGGCTTGGTTTATGAAAAATTGGCTGCTGCCTGTGTTTGGACCTGCATTCGCCATAGCGATTGTGCCTTTGTCGTTGCGGTTGGTGCGTGTGAACTCATCTTTTATTTCGGGTATGGATGGGTCTCCGTAGCCGGTTCCTGTTGGGTCGCCGCCTTGAATCATAAATCCGGGTATGACTCGGTGGAAGATGGTGCCGTTGAAGGTTCCTTTCTCTACCAGTTTTTTGAAGTTGCCAGTGGTTATGGGCATATCACTGCGTAATGCAATGGTTATGTCACCCATGCTAGTGTGTAATAGGACTTTGGTTTCAGGTTGACTTGCTGGTTGTTTTGACATAGTTTAATCCCGAATATCAATTGGAACCTTGGCTATTATGGCTATTGCAGGTGGAACTGCCGCTAATTAGAAAGAAAGAAAAATAGAGCAGCCAATCCGATTTTTCAATCTTGCTTAAGTCAGAACTGTGGCTTTTATGACGGTTACGGGGTGCACTGGAACACTTATTTCACTGGGATTGTACGGATTTGCTGTAGCTGACGCGTTAGCAATTGCATCCACCACGTCTTTTCCTGATATGATTTGTCCAAACACGGTGTAGGTTGCATCGAAGCTCGGCGCGCACTTTTGCCCATTGTCTGCAACGTTTATGAAGAATTGGCTTGTGGCTGAGTTGGGGGCGCTGGTTTTAGCCATGGCAATGGTGTATGCTGTGTTGCGATTGTTGGTGCCGATTTCGTCAGGGATTGTTGCAACAGTTGCGCTGTCGTTTTTCCCGCCTTGAATCATGAAGCCCGTCATGACGCGGTGGAAAATAGTGCCATCGTACAGTCCTTCTTTAATGAGGTTTACGAAGTTGGTTGTTGTTATGGGTTTATCTGTTCGTAATTCGAGTGTTATGTTTCCAGCTGTGGTTTGGAGCAGAACCCGAGTCGGTGAGGCATTTGGCGAGGGGACTGGCGACGGAGTTGGTGAAGGAGTCACTGTACTCGCGGGACTACCTGGTTGCCCACCCAAAACGTAAGCGGCAACGCCGACGAGGATGATAGCGACTATGCCGATTGCGAGGAATAGTGTTTTGTTGGATTTTTTCTTGGAGCGGTTAGTATTCTTATTTGGAGACATGTGTGAGTAGTCAACGGCTTTTCATATAAGATTTTTCCCAGATTCCAAGTTTTCAGAGTTTTTAGAACCTTTAGCAAGTTTAATGTAAAAACCTGTTGCTCACTGTCACCTCCCCCTCTATTTAGAAGCTGAAAAATTAATTCGGTTAGCTGTTCTGCGTTTTTATCTGCGTCACGTCGCCCTCATCTGCCAATACTTCAACCGAGATGCTGTTCACGTTACCCCCGTAAACCTTGTCGAGGTAAAACGTAACCGTGTACTGAGGGTACAGCGCCAACCCGTTTTTGGTGTTCGGATGAAAAACAACCGTGGTAGCTTGCGGTAGCACGTTGAAGTGGGAGATGGTGGTGCCGTTGACGGAGAAGCTGTAGCTGTCCAGTGCGTTCGTTGCTATTTCAACTGCTTTGTCGTTGGATACGTTGACGACGGTGCTTCCTCCACGATTTTCATGGTGCTAACCGACGCCAAACCAAAAGTCGACAGCCGATAGGTGCCGTTCTCGTTTTTAGTTACCAATTCACCAAGGCTTTCAAGGTGATAAGTTAAGTTTGAGATGGATACCCCCGAGTAAATCGAGCATTTCAGAAAAAGACAAAGGCTTATCAGCTAAAATCCAAAGCACCTTGCGGCGGATAGGATGCTTAAGAGAGCAAAACATGATTGAGTAGATTTCTTCTTTACCCTCAGACACCCTTCTCTACCGCGATACACCTTTGTTATGTAACTGCATTAAAGCTTTTTTCAATATGCTCTGCAAAATTTAATCTCTGCGGTTTCTGAGCAGACGGGGTTGAGGGTAAGTTAGAAATAACTGTAGCTTCAGATATGTTTTGGTTTAGAGGCACATGTGTTATGACTGATGTTGTGTTTGTCTTTGAAGTTCACCAGCCACATAGGCTACGGCGAAACCTGTTCTGGGAAGGTAAAATCTTCAGGCGGCTGTCTAAGGCTGAATTGTTCGATTACTACTTTGACAATGAGGCTGACAGGGAAATCTTTAAGCGTGCCGCACGAAAATGCTATTTCCCCTCAAACCAGATAATTCTAGACGTTATAGACAAACGCAAACACGAACAGAAGCAGGCTAAGTTCTCGTTTAGTGTTTCAGGCGTTTTCTTCGAGCAATGCGAAATGTTCGACAAAGACCTGCTTGAATCATTTCGTCAGCTCTCAGCTACGGGAAACGTAGAGTTCCTAAACCAAACCTACTACCACTCCATCGCCAGCCTCTACCCCGAAAAAGAAGAATTCATAGACCAAGCCAGAATGCACAAGCAAACCGTCAAGGACCTACTGGGCTACACGCCAAAGGTTTTTGAGAACACCGAGTTGCTCTACAACAACACCATCGCCAAAACCGTCGAGGACATGGGCTACAAAGGCATCTACACGGAGGGCGTGGAGAAGATTCTTGGAGAAAAATCGCCCAACTACATCTACACTCCTAAAGGCGCCAAAAAAATCCGTGTATTCCTACGCAACTACAAGTTAACCGACGACATCGGCTTTCGGTTTTCCTCTCGGTTTTGGCCCGAATGGCCCCTTACCGCTGACAAATACGCGAAGTGGCTATCCGAAACCAAGGGCGAATGCATCAGCATCTTCCCCGATTATGAAACCTTCGGCGAACACCACTGGCCCGAAACCGGCATCCACAGTTTCCTGCAGCATCTTCCCGATGAAATTCTCAAGTTTGACCATCTCCAGATGGTTACTCCTTCTGAAGTGGTGGATAAGCATGCTTCAGCTGGGGAAGTTGATGTGCCAGAGGCTGAGGGCACGGTTTCTTGGGCTGACATTAAACGGGACCAGTCTGGGTGGCTTGGCAACATCATGCAGTGGGCGTACTACACTACATTGCGCAGGCTGGAACCATTGGTAAAAGAATCCGAAGACCCCGAGTTCCTAAAGCTGTGGCGCGACTTCCAAACAAGCGACCACCTCTACTACATGTTCACGGCAGGAGGCGGTCCAGGAGAAGTCCACTCGTACTTTAGCCCCTACGAATCACCCATGGATGCGTTCGTTGCTGCTCAGACGTTGCTTAACGATTTTGAAGCCAGAGTAAGACTTGCAGTCTTAACCGCCAACGAGCCCTTCCTGTTCTACACTGACGTAGGAAAAGAATACTACACTGGCACCATGGCTTGGAGCCTGAAAGGCTTCATCAAAGCCCTCAAAGAAGTCCCCGTTAAAGCCGTAGAGTTCCACGTTGGAAACGGCGACTTTGAAAGCTGGGCGCAAAGCTCACTCAAAGACAAGAATCTGGCATCCACCATCAAACAGCTTAAGGCTTCAGAGGAAAAGGGTGAGAAACTACGAAAAGCCCTCCTTGAAGCAGCATCAAAACGTTACGCTGCCCAAATCAAAGCGTTACAGGGTGCATCCCAGCTTTTCTAGGAAAAACTGGTTCGAATGCGTTTATTAGCTAAGCCGCCGTAAATGTCAGGTAGCACGGTGCAATAGAAATGAGAGAAGAGCTTCCGTTTCCCGATAAAGTCTTGCAGACACTCCACAACTTGTGCGCTACCGCCGCCGATTTAGCACGGAGAGGCGAGGAAGTAGCACGGCTTCTGCAAAGAGACCCAGCCGAGATTGAAAGCATTCTGGACAAGTACAAAACCGAAGGTTTTGCAGAAAGCTTCTATGATAGCGAAGGCAAGAAACGGTACTACCTAAATGGACGAGGAATAATCAAGGTCTGTTCACTCTTCACGTAGTGGAAACATGCGGGCTATCATTTTTTCTTGGGAGTATCCGCCTAGGGTGGTCGGTCAACTTTCAGGGTACATAAGCGCCATGTCAACTCAGCTTGCCCAAAACAAAGTGGAAGTTAACATCGTAACATACGATGATTCGGCTACGGGGCAAACCACGGAGCCCAGCGGGGTAAAAACTTTCAGAGTAGCTAACCCCGTTCGAAACCACATCGGCGTGTTGACGTGGGTTTTAACTTTAAATCAGGAAATCGAGCGGGCAGCCGCCGACATCTACTACGAATCAAACAAGCAGGTGGACTTAATCGATGTGCACGACTGGCATTTTATCCCAGCCGCCGTAACCTTAAAAAACGGTTTGGGCATCCCGTTTATTTTTTCCGTTGAAAGCTTGGAGGACCAGCGTTCACCAAACGCCAACGCATCATACAACATGGCGATAAAGAGCATCGAGTGGCTGGGTTTCTATGAGGCAAAACGGATAAGCGTAAAATCCGAATGGATGAAAGACGAAGTCAACAGAATCTACAAGGTTCCCAAAGAAAAAATAACCGTCATATCCACTGACCCCAGCGTCTGGATAGAAGAAATACTAAAACTCTACGGAAGCATGGCGGAGGCGGAAGAATGAAAGACAAATTAACTGTCATGATGCTCAGCTGGGAGTATCCGCCAAGAGTCATCGGAGGCATATCCCCCCACATCTACTTCTTATCCAAACACTTAGCCAAACAAGACGTGAAAGTTTACGTGGTAACCTGCGATTTCCCAGGGGCACCAGCCCACGAAGTAATTGACGACGTAGAAATCTACCGAATCGACTCCTACAAGAATCCGTCGCCTGACTTCGCCACATGGGTTTACCTGATGAACATGAACATGCAACGGGAAACCGCTGCGCTCACACGGAAAATCGCCGATAAAATCGACGTTTTCCACGCCCACGATTGGCTCGTGGCAAACGCTGGCATCGGCTTAAAACATGTTTTCCGAAAACCCCTCTTGGTAACTATGCATTCGACTGAGCTTGGCAGAAGAGACGGCTTGCACTCCGCAACGGAGAAGATGATTCATGAAACCGAAGCGTGGCTCACGTATGAGGCTTGGAAAGTAATCTGCTGCAGCGACTACATGATTTCCCACGTGAAATACGCTTACGGTTTACCCAGCGACAAACTGGTCATGGTGCCAAACGGAGTAAACATCTACAACTATTACGTCAACGGCGACTTTAGGGAGTTCAGAAGCAAGTTTGCTTTGCCTGAAGAAAAAATCGTGCTCTTCGTGGGGCGGTTGGTCTATGAGAAAGGCATCCACGTACTCATCAACGCAGTGCCCAAAATCCTCAGCAAAGTAAACGCTAAATTCATAATCGTCGGCAGCGGCTACATGAAAGAGCAGCTCCTAAACATCGTTCGCAGCATGGGCTTGGAACATAAGGTGCTCTTCGAAGGCTTCATGGACGAGCCTACATTGCTTAAACTGCAACAGGTAGCGGACGTGTCTGTTGTGCCCTCGCTCTTTGAACCCTTCGGCATCGTAGCTTTGGAAGCTATGGCGGCAAGGAGCCCCGTGGTTGCATCTGACACAGGCGGCTTATCCGAAATCATCGAGCACGATGTCACAGGCGTAAAAGTTTACCCTAACAACCCCGATTCGCTGGCTTGGGGCATATCAAAGGTTCTGCTCGATGCAAACTACGCCAGATACATAAAGGAAAACGCGTATCGGCGAGTTCAGGAAAAGTACGATTGGGAAAAAATCGCCAAACAAACCAAAAGCATCTACGAAGGCGTCTTGGGCGAGTACCACAAGAGCTTCTGGGCTAAAGCAACCTGAGTTTACTGCCCGATTACCCTGACGTTTTCAACTTGAATCCACGGCGCAATCAATTGCCCCATCTGCCGCTCGTTGCCGCCGACGACGCTGATATTTTTGAGCAGTTCAAAGATGTTGCCCGCCAACATAACGCCGCGTGAACAATGGGTTATTTCTCCGTTCTTGATTTTCCACGCTGGCGTTGCAACAACCGAGAATTCGCCGCTGACTGGGTTGCTGCTGTGGGCACCTTGGAGGTAGTAGATGATTAAGCCGTCGTCCACTTCGCTCAGCATTTCCTGGGCGGTTTTGGTTCCTGGCATTATGTGGAAGTTTGTAGTATCGATTCCAGGCGTTGATAGGTACCCTGCCCGTGAAGCGTTGCCCGTGCTTTCTTTGCCATCTTTTCTGGCTGAGTAGTTGTCGTAGAGGAAGTTTTTGAGGATGCCTTTCTCTATGACTGGGGTTTTCTGGTGTGGGGCTCCTTCGCCGTCGAAAGCCCAAGTGTGCAGTCCACCCGCGAACAATCCGTCGTCGTAGATTGTGAGGTTTTCTGAGGCGACTTTTTCTCCGAGTTTACCCTTGAACGGTGACTGGTCACGTTGGACGCTGTCGGCTCGGATGGCGTTGATTAACGTGTAAGATAATAGGTCTTGGAGAGCGAACTGTGTGAGGATTACTTTGCCTGATTTGGTTTCAACGGGCTTGGTTTTGAGGGCTGAAACCGCCAGTTTTGCGGCTTCCCTTCCAATCCATGCGGGGTCAAGATTGTAGGTTCTTCCAGCGTTGAACTCAAAACACACTGGCGTAACCGAGTTGCCTTCCTTTGCCAAGGTTGCTACGCTGCATTCAATCACTGTTCCCCTGTCAAAGCCTGTGACGCCGTTTGAGTTGGCGATGGCGTTTGCGATGTAGGCGCTTCCTATACCGCCCTCGATTGGAAACACACGCTTATCCACTTGCCCCGCAGCATCCAGCATAGTTGCAGCTATGTTCACGAGTTCTTCTGATGTGAGCGCCAAGATTTTTTTGTCATAAGTCTTATGGGTTTCAGAGTAGTTTTTCTTTTGCGGGAGTCCGTTCCAGTCTGGGTCGGGTTTGCTGGCTCTTGCTGCGCTCAAAGCGCCGGAGACAGCTTTCTCGATGGCTTTTTGGTCTTCAACGATGTTTGTATACGCAAAACCGATGGCTTTGTTGGCGGCTACTCTTATTCCTATGCCACGGTCGATTATTCGGTTGGTCTTGCTGATTTGCCCCAGTTCAATACCTATGTTTGAAGCTTGCCCCTCGTAAACGTAAGCTTCCGCGTCCTGAGCGCCCTGCTTAAGTGCTGCCTTAACAGCGTCCTCTGCCAAACTGATCATCGTGTTTTTTTCAAGCACTGCCACCGACAACCACCTCGCTGATTCGTATGTGCGGTCCACCGTCACTGATAAATGCTGTTTGACCCTTCCCGCATCTGCCAGGGTCCAGCATGAAGTCTTTTCCCACACCATCCACCTTATGCAATGTTTCCAATGTGCTGCCGCTTATGGATGCGTTGCGGACTGCGCTGCCGAGTTCGCCGTTCACGATTTCGTATCCTTCCTGAATTCCCACTTGGAAGGTGCCATCAAGGTTGGCTTGTCCACCCCTGAAACTCTTAAAGTAATAACCCGCTTTGACGCCTTTGACTAGTTCCTCAAATGATTGGTCTTTTGGCGCCATGTACGTGCACCGCATTCGTATGATAGGTTCCACGCGAAAGTCTTCTGCCCGAGCGTTGCCAGTGGGCTGGGCGTTGAATTTCTGTGCGGTTTCTCGGTTATGCATCAAACCCGTTACGACGCCGTCTTTTATGAGCAGCGTTTTATGCGATGGGACGCCTTCGTCGTCATACTTGAACGCGCCAAACGCGCCCTCGATGGTGCCATCATCGTAGAACGTTACTAAATCTGAACCGATTTTCTTGCCAAGATTACTATCTAGTACGCCGCCTGACAAAGCCAAATCCGCCTCCGCCAAATGCCCAAACGCCTCATGCACAAACACCCCCACCACGTTGGGACCCAAAACCACTGGGAATTTTCCGCCCTTTGGGGATTTGGCGTTTAGCTGTTCAATCGCGAGTTTCGCCACCTTCACGCCCAGAACCTCAGGCACCTGCGTATCGAACAGTTCGTAGCCTGCGGTGGAACCGATTTCTTCGCGGCTAAAAGTGAAAACGCCTTCGCTGGCGGCTGAAGCGGTTATTCTTGACCAAACATACAGTTTATCCTGCTCGATAAACGTGCCTTCGCTGTTCGCGAAGGTGCTGGTGCCCGTCAAATCAAAGTAATCCACTGAGCAACTTTTAATCCGTTTATCGAAACCCAAGCTTGCCTTGTTTATGGATAGGGCGGTTTTTATTTTTTCTTCCATCTGGATGTCCGCTGGATTCTTCTTTGGCTTGGATATAACTCGGTCGTTAACAACTTTGGTATTCGCGAGTTTAATCGGAGTTTTCAACCGTGCACTCGCCAGTTTCGCCATTCTGCACGCATCTGAAACCGCACTCTCCAAAATGGCGTCGTCAAAAGAGCCAACAGACGCAAAACCCCACGCGCCATTAACCAGCACGCGGATTGCAACGCCGTTTTCAATGCCTTGTTTGGCTGCTTCTACGCGTTCCTCTTTGAGGGTGAGACTGGTTTTGTAGAGTTTTTGCGCTCGGGCTTCAGCATATTTTGCCCCGAACTTTTGGGTGGCTGTGTTAGTGATTTTTGCTATAAGGTCTTTCAAGCAGTAACTGTCCTTTGTTAAGCTAGATTTGTTTGGGGGAATTAAACGATTTGATTTCGAAGGATGCTTACCAGAAGTCAGTCATGCTCTTCTGCTTAACGGTAGGCTGGATTAGTTTGGGTTTAAGTTTAACCGTTGGCGGTGCTTGGATGCCTAAGACCAACTGCCCGTACACGCCGTCGTATCCAGGCGTTACTTTCGCGTTGCCTTCCCTAACCTTCACTACCGCCTGTGCAATGGGTGCATCCACCACTTTTGCCATATCGTCTAAGGGCGCGTCAATCAGCACCGCGTATTCGTCGCCGAATCTCTCAACCAACAAATTAAAATTTTTCCAAACCGCCTGCGTCGAAGGCGAACCAGACCCAAGCACCGTCGCGATGATTTCGGATAACGGAAGAAGCCGCATAAAACCAGGAGCCCCCTCACGCCTAAAAGTTGCTGGGCGGTCCGCGAGTTCCTCAACCCGCTGCTCAACGCCCTTGGTGAGGGGTCTTCTGCAGACTGGGCAGATGTTGCCGAATTTTATAGCTTCGGCGGGCGAAAGGGAGACGTTGCAGTTTCGATGTCCCGTCCAGTGGTATTTGCCGTAAGCGGGGTCGGTTTCGATGGTGAATTTGAAACGCGCGGAGTCATTGGCGATTATGGCGCCGGTGACTTCGCTGTAGCTGAATTTTTCGAGTTCAAACACGTTGGCTTCCCTGCCGATGCGCCAAGGCCAGAAACTGTGGCAGTCACTGTTCGAAACCAATGTGTACTTGTCGAGTTTGCTAAGGCGCCAGTTCATCGCGGGGTCACTGCTTAAACCCGTTTCGAGTGCGTGGATGTGCTTGGTCATGTCTTGATAGCAGTCTTCCACGGTGTCGAAACCGCTAAACGCGCCAAAGATGCTAAACCAAGGCGTCCAAGCGTGAGCTGGAAAAATCATGTTTTCGCCTGAAACCGCCATAACTTCCTCGACGAGCTGCGATGCGGAGACGCTAAGGATTGGTCTGCCGTCGCTACTTAAGCTGCCAAAACTCTGTAGTCGCTCGTTGATTTGCTCGGCGATTTCAAGCCACGGAGTCAGAATGACGTGATGAACCTTCTTTGATTCGCCCTTGTAATCAAAGATTGTACAGACTTCGGTTGTAAGTATGAAGCGTATGGGAGAGTTTCCGCTGGCAAGTTTGAAAAGTCCCGAATCCCCATCGGGCGCAAGTGTGTCCTTGACTTCTTTGAGCCAATCTGGATGCGTAAAATCGCCGGTGCCCACAAGGTTCAAACCCTTAATCTTCGCCCATTTCCCGATTTCAGCGATGCTCATTTGCTCGCTTGTAGCTCGGCTGTAACGCCCATGAATGTGCAGGTCAGCTATGACTCTCATGTTGAATCGCCAATCCCTAACGTGGCACCCTGAAGATTTTAAGGCTTTGCTGTGTCAGCGTTGAAACTGGTGAAGTTAGTTTATTGTTGTTTGAGCTTGATTGTCAATGCTGCAAGGGCTTCGAGTAGTTGGCGGATGAGTTGGCGGGTTTGCTCGTTAGTTATGTTTCCGTCTGCATCTATGTTATGCGATGCGTCGGAGAGCATGACTTCGGGGCGGTTAACTGGTTGCATGTTGAGGAAAATAAATGATTGCCGCAGTTGGTACTGTGCTCTGGCGCCTCCGAACCTTCCTGTGGATGCGCTCATGATGGCGACTGGTTTGCCCTCCAAGGGTGTGTCGGTTTTGGGTCTTGAGGCGCAGTCGATGGCGTTTTTGAGGACGCCCGGGATGGAAAAGTTGTATTCAGGAGTGGCTATCAATAGCGCGTCGGCGGCTCTGATTTTTTCCTTGAATTCCTTGACCTTCTGAGGTGGAGTGGCTTCTAAATCCTGGTTGAAAAGTGGCATACCCTCCAAATCGAAAACCTCAATCGCAACATTTTCAGGCGCCACATCCACAGCAGCGCGAATTAACGCTTTGTTAAATGAGCCTTTACGTAGGCTTCCCGCGAAAGCCAAGACCTTAATTTTCTCGGACATTAAAAACCCCCTCAATACAATTTAGGGTTAATCAACCAAGCGGATTTAAACTTGCTGACCCGCTTAACTAATTGTGAGGTTGGGTTATTTTATTATTGGAGCTAATAATCGCAAATACCGACCTACCCCTCTATAGGTTCTGCAATGATATGATATTAGGATGCAAATAGGTTCGTGATATCCGCAATATTTTTTTATTGTCCCGCAAGTTAGGTTAAGTTATGCATGAATGGGCATTGGCTGAAGCAATCCTCGCATCTGCCAAGCGGGTTGCGGAGCAGGAAAACCTCAAGGAAGTCACAGAAGTCACCATAAAAGTGGGTGAGCTCCAGCAGGCTGAACCGCCGATTCTGCGATTTGCCCTCTCTCAGATGAAAACTGAAACAGACCTTTTCAAAAACGCCAAATTCCACATCCTTAAAGCAAAGTCAACGCTCACATGTAGAGTTTGCGCGACCACTTGGCAGTTTAACCTAAAAAAACTCGATAAAACCACTGCTGAAGCTATCCATTTTGTTCCCGAAGTTGCACACACTTTTGTTAAGTGCCCCAAATGTGGCAGTCCAGACTTTGAAATCGTCAGCGGACGCGGTGTTTGGCTTCAAGACATAAAAGGAGCCAAATAAGCGTGGTTGACCCGCGGATAAGCGTGATTAACCAGCGGTTAGCAAAAATCGGCAGAATAATCGCTGTTTCCAGCGGCAAAGGTGGCGTTGGCAAAAGCATGGTTGCAACCGCATTGGCGCTGTCCCTCGCCAAAGAAGGCTGCAGAGTCGGTTTATTCGACGTGGATTTCACGGGTCCCTCAACCCACATAATCCTCGGGGTGCCCTCAAGTGTGCAGCCCAAAGAAGACAAGGGCTTAGTTCCACCCGCATTTATGGGCGTAGAGTACATGTCGCTGGTGTACTTCGTGGGCGACAACCCTGCACCCCTACGCGGCGCAGACGTCTCAAACGCACTTATCGAACTCCTAGCCGTCACCCAGTGGGGTACGTTGGATTATTTGATAATTGACATGCCGCCCGGAATCGGCGATGCCGTCCTCGATTTGGTGCGGTTGGTTGACCGCATAGAATTCCTAATAATTACCACGCCGTCGCTTCTGGCTTTTGAAGTTGTCAAAAAACAGGTTACGCTGCTCTGCGAACTAAAGATGCCCATAGTGGGCGTTGTTGAAAACATGAAGATGGACAAGTCAAACGCGGTTGAATTGGCCTCGGAGAAGCTGGGTTTAAGGTACCTTGGCGCAATCCCGTTTGACACAACAGTGGAAGAGGCAATCGGCAGCCCAGAGAAATTGCTGGAAACCGCGGTCGGCAAATCAATGGCGCAAATCAAAAAAGCGGCAAAACACAAAAAGTGACTCCCATGCCCTGTAAAGCGGTAACTTTTGATTACATCGGCACGTTGGTTAACTGCAGAAACTACAGCATGGAAGCATCAAAACTGAACCTCTACAGTGCACTTGTGGCTGAGGGATTCGGAGTTGACAAAGACAAATTTTTATCTGCTTACAGTTTGACGCATGAGAAATACCGCAAGGTGCGTTACGAGGAGCTGAGGGAAGTAACCAACGCGGTCTGGGTGGCGGAGGCGTTGTGCAACCTGAGCTTCACCGTCACGGCTGATGACCCTCGAATCAAAGCGGCACTCAACGTTTTCTTCCAAGACTTCATCGACACCCTCGAGCTGAGGGAAGGCGCCAAAAAACTGCTTCGCCAAGCCCAGCAGCAGGGTAAGACGGCGTTGATTTCAAACTTTACTTATGCACCCGTCATCTACAAGAGCCTAAGAAAAGTGGGAATAAACGAGTTCTTCAATGCTGTAGTGGTTTCGGAGGAAGTTGGCTGGAGAAAACCCAGCAGCCACATATTCCAACACACCCTAAACTGCCTCAAAATCCAATCCAGCGAAGCCATCTACATCGGCGACAGCCCAATTGAAGACATCAAAGGCGCCAAAGCGGCAGGACTAAAAACGGTGTTTGTGCCCTCGCAGTTCAACAGCCTAAAAGACCTCCAAGAAAGCAAGCAAGAGCCAGATTGCATTGCAAAAGACCTGAAAACGATTTCTCAGAACCTGAACAAGTTTTCTTGAGTGAAAATGTCAAAATATACTTGTCGTTTTCTTGCATCGCAAGCAAGCGCAAAAACGTTTTATACACCTTGCACACAAAGAAATGTTTCAATTTAGAGGAGAAAAAAGAAAAAAATGTACCAAAACCAAGTTCAAAACAAACCAACAGCAGCATACGTTCTATCATTGCTAGGCGGAATATTCGGGCTATTAATTTCAATTGCATTCCTTGCCCTTGGCGCACTCGCGTACTCAGCAGTCAACACATACTCTGACTACTACACATACGACACAGGAGCCTTCGGCTGGGGCTGGGAGCAAATGGGGCGCATTAATCCTGATATTCTCCATCATCGGTCTTGGCGGACTCTTCGGATTAATCGGCGGAATACTTGCACTAGTCTACAAACCCATAATGGCTGGAGCAC
>Ga0209083_1002266_pt1 | contig 18707 bp, 21 predicted proteins | sample AM7aDNAmetaG_FD_184132 | JGI IMG/M metagenome (GOLD analysis project Ga0209083, IMG submission 184132) | Freshwater microbial communities from Finland to study Microbial Dark Matter (Phase II) - AM7a DNA metaG (SPAdes) (version 3) | ecosystem: Environmental > Aquatic > Freshwater > Lake ...
CTTATCTCTCCGTAACTCTATGATACTCTATACTCGCTCTTGTATGCATCAAGGATGCACTAACTCATTTGAAACTACTTATGCACCAGATAGACCTGAGATTGTTTATTGTAAAGATTGTTATCAGGGGGAGGTGTATTAGATAATTAATAGTTAATAATAAAAATTGAGTAAAATTTTTTAATTAAAAAATATAATATATATGCAGAAGAAACAACAAAAAAATAAAGATACATCATGGAACAGTGTCGCAAGTTGGTACGATGAATTACTCAAAGGAGATGATAGTTATCAAGCAAAAGTTGTATTACCAAATTTACTTCGATTCCTTAATTTAAAGAAAGATGAAAAAGTTTATGATCTTGCTTGTGGGCAAGGTTATTTTGCAAATGTATTTGCTCATATAGGGGCAGATGTTATAGCCTCTGATTTATCGAAGAATCTTATTGAGACCGCAAAGAAGAATACTAAAGAAAAAATTAATTTTTATATTTCACCTGCACATAAGGCACAATTTTTGAAGGATAATACTATCGATACTATAGTAATTGTTTTAGCTATTCAGAATATTGAGAATATTAATGAAGTATTTGTGGAGTGTTCTAGAATATTGAAAAAAGAGGGGAGAATAGTTTTAGTATTGAATCATCCTACTTTTAGAGTTCCGCAAGTAAGTGATTGGAATTTTATAAATGGTGTACAATCACGCATTGTAAGTCAGTATTTATCTCCATCAAAAATATATATAGATATGACCCCGGGAGAGAAAAATCCAAAAAAGAAAATTAAAACTATATCTTTCCATCGTTCTTTGCAGGATTTTATGAAAATATTTTCGAAGAATGGTTTTTGTATTACAAGATTAGAAGAGTGGATTTCTCATAAACAAAGTGGTGTAGGTCCTAGACAAATAGCAGAAGATAAAGCTAGGAAAGAGATACCAATGTTTATGTGTTTAGAAGTTAAAAAGATTTAAATACAAAATTAATATTTTAAATATTTAGTATATAATATATCTATGAGAGCAACAGCAGTAATAATAAAAGATGGTATGATTCTACTTATGCATAGATTTAGAAATAATATAGAATTTTTTGTATTACCCGGTGGAGAAGTAGAGGATGGAGAGACGATAGAGAGGGCAGTTATCAGAGAAGTTAAAGAAGAGACTGGTTTTAATTCAAGGATAAATAAAAAGATATGTGAATTCGAAAATGAATACAATGGTAATAAAAATATGCATCATTTTTATTTAATCACTGAATTTTCTGGAGAGTTGAAACTAGGTGGTGAAGAAGCATTAGAAAATAGTGAGTCTAATAAGTTTATATTAGAATGGCATAAGATAGAAGATATAGCTGGTTTACCTTTAAAACCTGAAAAAATTAAAAATGTAATTTTAGAAAATTTTATTAATTAAAAAAATATAAAATGAAAAGAAAATCATCAAATGAGATTATAGACTGGTGTGGGGTTGTATTAGTTGTTGTAGCTTATGCATTAATGAGTTTTAATATCTTTTCTTCACATAGTATTTTATATCAAAGTTTAAATATTTTAGGAGCCACAGCAATTGCTTTTAGTTCATTTAGAAAAAAAGATTATGAACCTTGTGTTCTGAATGTAATTTGGGCTGTTATTGCTTTAATGGCTATTATTAATATTTTAAAATAAATTTATGGATGTAAAGTATAAAAGTTCATCATTTATCACATATATACAATACATTATTACTCCTATTATTATTGGATTGTATTTTTATGAAGTTTATCATTACATAACTTATGGTATATTCACTGAAGATTTTTCTATGTTTATTATGCCTATTTTATTTTGGGCTTGTATTGGCTTAGTTATATGTATTCTTAAATTAAGATATGTAAAAGTTACTGAAAATAATATTTTAATTAAAAAGTTAAATAGTGAAGAGATAATAGAATATAAAGATATAGAATGGATAAATCAAAATATTATTGGTTCCGGTTGGTATATTATCCTAATAAAATATAAAGATATTAAAATTAATAAATCAAAAATAATTTTAATCTTACCAGAATTTTATACTGAGGAGTGCAGTAGATACTTCATGAATACTTTTAAAGAGTTAGATATGACAAAGTATATTAGGAATCAGATTATAAAAAATAATCAGAATTATATAGTATCAGAAGAACCATCTAGATGGATGATCTTAAAATTAATAATTTTATCTTTAATTCCATTTCTATTATTTACATTTATTTTAAAGATTTCTCTTTAAGTGTTTTCAACCTTATTTCTTTATTATTTTCTAAGAAATCGTTTATTCTTTCTATTTGTCTTAAGACAATATTTTTAGGAATTTCATCTTTTAAAAACCATTTAATATCTTTAGACTCATTACTTAAGGTAAATTTTCCTCCAATAATATTACATTCAAAATCAAACCCGATTGCATTCTTTCCTTCTTTGTTATAAACACAAGCAAGTTTTATAATCTCTACATCCAACCCTGTTTCTTCCTTAACTTCTCTAATTACGCATTCCCATGGTGCTTCTCCATGTTCAAGTGTTCCACCAGGTAAATTCCATAAATCATTATCATTTCTTAAACATAAAAGAATACGATTTTTATCATCTCTTATTAATGCGAATGCACTAATTGTAAATTGTGTTTTCATTTATTTTAATATTTTAATTTCTGCTCCTATAGAGTTTAACCTTTCTGCAATTTCTTCATACCCACGATTTATCATATATACATTACGAAGTATTGATGTACCTGTTGCTCCAAGCATGCCTATCAGTATTATCATCGCTGGTCTAAGAGCAGGAGGACAAACAATTTGAGCTGATTTAAGTGGAGTTCCACCTTGTATATAGACTCGGTGTGGATCTGCTAAGGTGATACTAGCCCCAAGTCTATTTAATTCTGTAAAGTAAATAGCACGGTTCTCGTATACCCAGTCGTGTATCATTGTCTGACCTTTAGCTTTTATAGCAATTGGTACAAAGAAGGGGAGATTGTCACCATTCAATCCTGGGTATGGCAGAGAGTGTAGTTTGTCTTCAGGCGCTTTTAATTTAGAAGGGAATATATGTAAATCACATAAGTTTGTCCTTTCATTGTATGATTTATAATTTTTTGATATCTTATATTTTAACCCCATCTTTTTAAGTTTCAATAATTCAATAGAAAGAAAATCGATAGGGCAACGAAGTATTTTTAACTCAGAATCAGTAGCTATCGCAGCTGAAATGAACATCATAGATTCTATAGGGTCTTCACTATTTGTATATTCAATATCCATATTTATATCTTTAACGCCGTGGACTACTAAAGTAGAAGTACCTATGCCATCAATTCTAATTCCGAGTTTTTCTAAAAAGAAGCATATCTCTTGTACCATATAGTTTGCACTAGCAAAACGGATAGTTGTAATTCCATTTATTTTGGAGGAGGCCGTCAATATGTTTTCGCAAGCAGTATCTCCAGCTTCATACATTACGATATTTGCTGGTTTGAGCATTTTACTTTCTATTTTATATTCTGAATTTGTAGTTTTAATTTTTACACCTAGGTCTTCTAGTGCGTATGTATGTGCGGATATTGTGCGTTTGCCAAGTTTGCATCCAGAAGCATGAGGTATAGAGAAAGATGAGAGTAGGTGTATTAGTGGACCTATTATCATTATGACAGAGCGAGTTTTGATAGCAGATTCAATATTCATTTTATCAAGAGTAAATTTGGTGGGAGGATTAATGACAAGGGAATTATTTGAAATCCACTTAACAGAGACTCCTATACTTTCAAGAATTTCTATGACCCTATAAACTTCCTCTATTCGAGCTATGCCATGTAAGGTAGTTTTACCTTTATTCAACAGAGAAGCACAGAGAAGCCCTACAGCCCCATTCTTAGAAAAATTTGTATTTATACTTCCATGTAACTTTTTACCACCAGTTATTTGAAAATCTATAGAAGAATTATTTATAGATATAATTTGCTCATTCAATACTTTACTTATTTTACCAAGTATTTCTGTACTAAAATTTTGTTCACCTTTTTCCATTCTTGCAACTGCACTTTGAGATGTATCAAGAGCTTTAGCGAATTCATCTTGAGTCATTGGCTTTCGTTCTCTTAATTCTTTGATAAATTGACCTATCTTTTGTTGCTCTGTTTGCTTTTTCATATTTTATAATTAGTATTAATAATATAACAATTATTATAATATATCATATATGATATAATTACAATATGATAAATACTAGTAACTGTGGATAACTCATTGATATTAATAATGAATATTTACAATTTACAATTTAAGAATATAATAAAAATATGAATGAAATAACTGATAAAATAATATATATTGATGGTGGTCATTCTTTGAAAGGCGAAGTAATTATTTCAGGAGCAAAAAATTCTTGTCAGAATTTATTAGCAATTTGCTTATTATGCGATGGTATTTGTACATTGAGTAATTTTCCTGATATAGAAGATACAAGAGTAAATGTAAAAGTATTAGAAAAACTTGGTACTACAATAAATTGGGATAAAATTAAAAATATTATTACAATAGATACAAGTACAATTAATAGTAATTATATTGATCCAGAATTAGCAATAAAAACAACAGCTTCGAAACAATTTATTCCACCTTTGGTCTTAAAAATGGGGGAGGTTATAACCGGAGTTTCTGGTGGTGATAAAATAGGAGGGGAAAATAGATATAATTTAACCGACAACATAATTGAGCATTATAGAAAGTTAGGTATTGGAACAGAAAAAATGAAAGATAATCAGATCCGTTTTTATAAGCTTGATAATTTAGAAAATATGTATCAAAAAAATAGATATTTTGGTATAACATTGCAGGGTATAATATCTTTTGTTTTATCTCGTTCAGAGAATCAAGAAAAACTATACATTGAAAATCCAAGTTTTGAGCCTGAAATACTTCAAGCAATTGATATGTTAAAAGATATGGGTGCAAAAATTACAATTGAATATGATAGTAATTCTCATCCAAAATCATATATTATAGAACCAGTAAATAAATTAATACCAACATCTTGTATTGTTATGTCAGATCCAAATGAATTAATGACATATGTGTGTATGACATTAGCGACAAGAGGTGATGTTAATTTTAAAAATGTTGATTATAATGATAAAATTCAAGCAATTATTAATATAATCAAGGAGATTGGAGCAGATGTAACTTATAATCAAACAGATAAAACATTAAGTGTTTCTGCCCTAGATAAACAGCTGAATCCTATTGATGTTTTTGCAGACTTTTGGCCAACAAAATATCATACTGATTGGGGTCAATTATTAATGTCAATTTGTGCTACTATTCAAGGTGATTCTACTTACACTGATAATGTTTATGAAAAAAGAACAAATAATTTGAATGATTTTGAAAAATTTGGAATAAATATCAAATATGAAAAAGGCAAAACTCGTTTTAATGAAGGAAACCATAAAATAGTAATAAATGGTCAGTCTTCTAAAGAATTTAAATGTGCAAATGTAACTTGCCCTGATGATGTAAGAGGCGCAAGTGCTATGTTGTGCGTAGCATTAGCTATAGACGGTAAATCAGAGTTATCAAATCTCAATCCTATTGATAGAGGTTTAGATAACTATAGGGAAAAACTTCGAAAGATTGGTGCTAATATATATTAATATATATATATATATATTTACAATTATATATATTTATATATACTATATTAATTATAAGTATTAATAATAAAAAAATGAACATACAAGAAAATGTAGAAGTTAAGCCTTTTTCGAAACTTAAAGTTGGTGGGCAGTTTCGCTATTTTATTGAAATTACAAATAAGGAAGAAATTCCAAATCTTATTTCCTTACTGAATGGTGATAAAAAGTATAATAATATCCCTATTTTTATACTTGGAGGTGGTTCTAATACTGTTTTTTCTGATGGAGTTATAAATGTTATCGCTATTAAAATAAGTATTAAGGGTTTTGAGATTATTAATGATACTGGTGAATTTACAGATATAAAGATTGGAGCAGGTGAAGATTGGGATGAAGTTGTAAAGAAAACATTAGATATGAATCTTTCTGGTCTTGAATCTCTGTCTTATATTCCAGGCGTTGTGGGGTCTAGTCCTGTACAGAATATTGGTGCTTATGGAACTGAAGTCAAGGATACTATAATTGAAGTTGAAGTAATTGATAGGAAGACAGGTATTATTTCTAGTTTATCAAATAAAGATTGCGAATTTAAGTATAGAGATAGTATATTTAAAAACACTGCAAAAGGTAAATATATTATCACTTCAGTTACTTATCGACTAAATAAGAATAAACTTGCTAAAGATTCTAATGCTTTTAAATATGAAGGTATAAGGAATTATTTTAAAGATAGTAATTTAGATGATCTTAAATTAAAAGATATTCGTGAAGCAGTGATAACTCTTCGTAAAAAGTTTTTATTAGATCCCAATGAAGTTCCAAACTTAGGCTCATTCTTTATCAATCCTATTGTGGATAATGATATTGTAGATAAAATTGTAGAAGAATTTCCAGAAGCAAAAACTAAATTTTGGCCAGAAGCAAATGGTCTCAAAACAAAGATTCCAGTTGGCTGGCTTATAGACAAGGCTGGATTGAGGGGTAAATCATTTCAGAATGGAAAAGTGACATTATATGAGAATAATGCAATTGTTTTGACAAATACAGGTAATGCAACTTTCAGTGATGTAATACTAGCTCGAGATGAAGTTATACGAATAGTTAAAGAAAAATTTGGTATAGAAATAAAACAAGAACCTGAAATAGTGTAATAATTATTTAATTCTAATGTAAAAACAGATAGCTTGTGCTATCTGTTTTTATTTGTGCCGGGGGGGAGACTTGAACTCCCACCTCTTACGAGACTCGATTTTGAGTCGAGCGCGGCTACCATTACGCCACCCCGGCAAATTTCTTTGAATGGTTGTATTTTATCAGAAAATTGATTTAAAGTAAATTATAGGCAATATATGCAAAAATATAATATATAATTTGCAATAATATTAAACATTATATATACTAAAATTAGTTTTAATAAATATATCCATTATTTGTTAAATATATTAATAATTATTTTTTGCAAAGATTATGAAAATAGCAATACTTACTGGTGGGCCATCCTTAGAAAGAGGGATCTCTCTTAATTCAGCTAGGTCTGTTTTGGATCATTTAGGTAATGAAAATATAGAGATAACTCCAATATATTTTAATGAAAAAAAACAATCATATAAAATATCAAAATCACAATTATATTCAAATAATCCTTCTGATTTTGATTTTAAATTATTTAAAAAATCTCGCCCATTAAGTACCGCTCATCTTGTAAAATTATTGAAATCAGTAGATATTGTTTTTCCTATTATGCATGGATCATTCGGTGAAGATGGAGAAATTCAAAGATTTTTAGAAAAAAATAATATACCATTTATTGGTTCAAGTAGTAAGGCATGTAAAATGGCTTTTGATAAATATAATGCAAATAAAACTATTAATCAGAATGGTTTTTTTACTCTTCCCTCTGTATTATTAAAAATATATTCAAAAAATAATGAAGAAATAGTAAAGAATTTTTTTAAAATAAATAAAATAAAAAGAGCTATTGTTAAACCTGCAAAAGGTGGATCGAGCATCGGAGTATATTCTGTTAACTCATCGAAAGAAGCAATTGAAAAAGCAAATATATTATTTTCAAAAAGAATAGATACAAGAGTCGTTGTTGAACCTTTCGCTGAAGGAAAAGAATTCACAGTTATAATTTTAGAAAATAAATTTGGAATGCCAGTAGCAATATTACCAACAGAGATAGAGTTAACATATCACGAAGGAAGAATTTTTGATTTTCGTAAGAAATACTTACCTACAAATAAAATTAAACATCATTGCCCTTCACGTTTTTCTCAAGAAATAATTGATAAAATACAAATACAAGCAAGACAAATATTTTCATTATTTAAAATGAATGATTTTGCTCGTTTTGATGGTTGGGTGTTAGATAATGGAGAAGTATGGTTTTCAGATTTTAATACTGTTTCAGGTATGGAGCAAAATAGCTTTCTTTTTCAACAGGCTTCAAGGTTGGGTATGAGTCATCAAGATCTTTTATATTTTATTGTTAAAAATTCATGTAAAAGACAAAATATAAATTTTCCTGAAATATACAAAAAGAAAATTGAAAATAAAAAAATAGTTAATGTATTATTTGGTGGAAGTACATCAGAAAGACAGGTTTCATTAATGAGTGGAACAAATGTTTGGCTTAAGTTACGTAAATCAAAAATTTATGAGCCTAAACCATATTTATTAGATTTTGATAATAATGTTTGGGAATTACCATATACATTTACTTTGAATCACACTGTAGAAGAAATAATTGAACATGCTCAAAATGCTTCTTTAGAGTTTAAAAGAACTTCAAAACTAATAGAACATGCAAAAGTTGAACTTATGCTTACAGATAAAGACATATCAGAATCTGTATTTATTCCACAAAAAATATCTTTTAAAGATTTTATGAATAAATCTACGTTTATTTTTTTAGGTCTTCATGGAGGTGATGGAGAAAATGGTAATATACAAAAATTGTTGTTAAATAATAATATTAAATTTAATGGTTCAGAAGAGGATACTTCTATAGTATGTATGGATAAATTTAATACAGGTGAATTTATAAGAAACAGTAATATTAAAGGTATAAGTACTGCAAATCAGAAGGTTGTATTATTATCAGATATAAATAATAATATAGATAGTATATGGAATAATTTAGTTAGAGATTTAGGTTCTAAAACATTAATAATAAAACCTAAAGATGATGGCTGTTCCACTGGGGTAGCTCATCTTTTTGGGAAAAATGATTTAAAGAATTATCTTAACTTTTTAAATAATAAATCGAGTAGTATTCCCATAGGAATACTTAAAAATCAGAATAATATTATTGAAATGCCAACAAAAAAAATAAATGAAATAATGTTTGAAAAGTTTATTGAAACAGATTTAGTTCAATCAAAGGGGAATATTTTAAAATATAAAAAAAGAAGTGGGTGGGTAGAAGTAACCATTGGAATTTTAGAGAAAGACAATAAACTACATGCATTTAGTCCAAGTGTAACAATTTCAGAAGGAGAAGTTCTCTCAGTTGAGGAAAAATTTCAAGGTGGTACAGGTGTAAATTTAACTCCCTTACCAAGAGAAATATTTAACAGTAAAGTTATAAAAAAGACTTTATCTTTAGCCGAGCAATTAGCTGAAAAAATAGGGATTAAGGGTTATGCAAGAATAGATGCATTTATGAATGTCTCTAGTGGAAATTTATTAATTATTGAAGTAAATACTTTACCTGGACTTACTCCTTCTACTGTAATATACCATCAAGCACTAGCAGAAAAAAAACCAATCTATCCTGTTGAATTTTTGGAAAATTTAATTAAGAATAAGGGTTATTAACTTAATATGAATAATAACTTTCTCTCATACATAGAAATTTCGAAAGATAGCTTGATACACAATATTAATCAGTTTAAGAGTTTACTTAAAATTGATACGAAGATAGCTTTAGTTATAAAAGCGAATGCTTATGGTCATGGAGACAGGGAAGTAGCAAAGATTGTAAGTTCGTATATCAATTATTTTCAAGTTGATAGTATAGAAGAAGCAGAAAGGGTTAGAAGTGTCAGCAAAAAACCGGTATTGATATTTGGCTATACGAATGAATATGGTATAAGAAGAGCGATAAAGATAAATGCTATAATTTCTGGCTTTGACCTAGTTCATCTTTTGAAGATAAATTTTATCGCTGGTAATTTAAATAAAAAGATAAAAGTACACTTAGCACTTGATTCATATCTAGGTAGAGAAGGTATCATGCCATCTTCAGTTGAAAATGTTATAAAAGAGATAAAAAATATGAAGAATATTATACTCGATGGGGTATATTCTCACTTTGCAAATATTGAAGATACTATGAACAGAACTCATTCTGAGAGACAGATAGAGACTTATCATAAATGTATAGAAATTTTTAAGAATAATGGGTTTCCAGATATTATCACTCACATATCTGCTACTTCTGGAATCCTTGCATATGAGATAGGAAAGAATTTACACGATATGGTTCGCTTGGGTATAGGGCTTTATGGCATGTGGCCAAGTGAACATTTTGAATATTTAAATAGGAAGAAAATAATTTTGAAGCCAGTTTTAAGATGGATTACTCACGTGGCACAAGTGAAAGTGATACCAGCGAATTATCCTATAGGTTATGGTCTTACATACATTACAAAGAAGTCAACGAAAATCGCAGTAATACCCCAAGGTTATTCTGATGGATTAACAAGGTCAATGTCTAATAATGGTGAATTTATTATTAAAGGCAAAAAAGCAAAAATAATTGGAAGAGTAGCTATGAATATGGTAGTAGTAGATGTATCTCATATAAAAAATGTGATGCAAGATGATGAAGTTGTAATCTTAGGTATGCAAGGAAAGACTAAAATAACTGCAGAAGATTTATCATTACGATCCAATACTATAAATTATGAAGTTACGACCCGTATAAGTTCTCTACTTCCTAGGGTTATTGTATAAATTATAAAAATATGTTATATATAAGTTATGTCACAAGATAGACTTTTAAGATTAAAATGTAGTGTTTGTAAAGGTGCGAACTATTATACAAGCAAAAATAAGAAATTAGTTACAAAAAAACTTGCACTTAATAAGTTTTGTAAGGCGTGTGTTAAAAATACTAAACACAAAGAAGCTAAGATTACAGGTTAAATAAAAAGTCCCTTTGGGGATTTTTTATTTTGTATGCTATAATCAAAAAGTTTTAGGGCGATTAGTTTAGTGGTAGAACGAAAGTTTCCAAAACTTTTGGTGGGGGTCCGATTCCTCCATCGCCCGCAAATAAAAAAACAGCTTCGGCTGTTTTTTGTTGGGCGATAGCAAGCAAACTGCTTTGCTTACGTGGAGGAATCGAAGACCTTTTCCGTGTGAGTATACGAACGGAAAAGGTGTACTGAAGCTGTAAGCTTCGATAAGTGTACTCACGGTCCTACATTATATTTAATCGAAAGTATACTCGCAATCCTCCATATTTTTTAAATTATCAGATACTTATGATACAATTAATCTTATGTTCACAAATCTCACGACTATTTTTTTTCTAGGTATTTCTTTTGCACATTGGCTTATGATTGTATCTGCAATACTAAGTCTTAGTGGTGCTTTTGCATATATTCGTGACATGTTCAAAGGGAAATCAAAACCAAACTTAGTAACTTGGGGTCTTTGGGGGTTTGCTCCACTAATTGCGACAGGTGCAGCACTTTCTGCTCACGCTGATTTGTGGGCAACGGTACGTATTTTTATGTCTGGTTTTGCACCGCTTCTTGTATTTATTTTTTCTTTTTTTATTTCAGGAAGTTACTGGAAGTTAACTAAACTTGATATTTTTTGCGGATTCATTTCTATCTTAGCCTTAGGTTTATGGTTGTTGGCTGATTCGCCGTTACTTGCTATACTTTTTGCTGCTACAGCAGACTTGTTTGCAACTTTACCTACTATTATTAAAGCATGGAAACATCCCGAGACTGAGACTTTTTATACTTACTTTATTGGTTTATTTACAGCTAGTATTGTTATTCCTGCTATACCTATATGGAATATTGAGAATTCTGCTTTTCAATTATATTTACTTATTTCAAACACAGCATTATTCTTTATAGTTTTACGTGGGTATCTACTAAAACGTAAAAGATTAGTATAACTATATTTATCAACTAACTAGTTCAAATTATTAATATATTATCAATATTTATGAAAAATAATACAAAAAAATCTTTTAAGAAAAATATATCAGAGATACTTGTTGAGGAAGCACATGGTGGAAGTGGAAAAAGACAGTTAATTCTTTCAAAAGAAGATTTAATTTCTAGTCAATTACATGCAATGACAAAAGGTTTCCTTATTGCGAATGGATGTTTTGATTGGCATGAACATGAAAATATAGATGAATTCTTCTTAGTAATAAAAGGTACTGGTGTAGTTGAATTTGAAGATAGTACAATATCAGAATATAAAGTTGAGGATATTGTATATATGCCATCAAATATGAAGCATAAAATTACAGCAAAAGAAGATAGCGAATTTTATTTTATTAGAATAAATGATTAATTTATCCTAATTTATCTATGAACATGAATGAAAATATACCTAGTTTAATATCTGAAGAACAAGAAAAAATTAAAAAAAATATGGAGGTAGCACAAAATACCGAAGGATTTTCTCGTCTTACAGAAAAACAAAAATCTATTATAAAACTGTCTTTGTATTTACAAGCTCGAGCAGAACGAGGGAGAAATGAGTGGAAATCTGGAGATGATCGTAAATATATGAATAGTGAATATTATGTTGATAATAGAAATTGTCATAGTACTATATGTTGTTTAGAAAAAGAAGATATAAACGCACTCTCAAAAGATGCATTTAATGATTCAGATTTCTTTGAAGCTAAATATAATAAAGTTGAAACAATAAATGAATTAAAAACTAAAATTGAAGAATTTGATTTTCCTTGTGTACTTCAGATTGGTATTTCTTCTAGTAATGATCCTTATGGGAAATATCACTCATCTCTTGCATTGGGACATGATGGTAATAATAATATTATTTTATGGGAGAAAGAATCTAGTGAGCTTAAATTTCCATATCAAATAATAACTTTAGACCAAATTTACAATATTTATGGTAATGTATATTATGGGCTTAGAAAGCTTAGACACTTTGATGTTAAAGATTAATATAAATTATGCAAAAGAATTATAAGTATTTAGGAAGTATAAGTGTATTTTTTGTTTCAGTATTACTTATCTCAAACATAGCTTCGACAAAAATTATTGACTTGCAATGGTTTGTTTTTGATGGGGGAACATTGCTTTTTCCACTCAGTTATATTTTTGGTGATATTCTTACTGAAGTATATGGTTATAAAAGGTCTAAGAGGGTTATCTGGCTTGGATTTTTCATGGCACTTTTGATGGCCTTAGTATTTATGATTGTAGGATTACTTCCTAGTGCCGAAGAATGGAATAATCAGAGTGCTTATGATCTGATACTTGGCGCAACTCCAAGGATTATCTTTGCAAGTTTGGTAGCTTATACTTTTGGAGAATTTTCAAACTCATATATACTTGCAAAAATAAAGATATACACTAAAGGAAAAAAGTTATGGCTGAGAACAATTGGTTCAACTTTAGTCGGAGAATTAATTGATAGTACACTATTCATATTAATAGCTTTCTATGGTATTTTACCAAATTCATTATTAGTTACTTTAATTATTTCAAATTATATATTTAAGACTTTTATAGAAGTATTATTTACACCTATCACATATAAAATAGTCGCATTCTTGAAGAAAAAAGAAAACGAAGACTATTATGATAATGAAACGAATTTCAATCCTTTTAGTAAAGATTAAGATTTATTCTATAAACTTTTCTATTGTTTTTAGTATTTTAGTTTTATCATCATTACTTCTTGGATCTATCCAAATTATATTTGGATCTCGTTTGAACCAAGTATTCTGTCTTTTTGCAAAATGCCAGATATCGGTATATAGATTATTTATCATTTTATTTTTTAATTCTTTTCTTTTTGAAGTTGGTAGATTTTTTATTTTTTGCAAATATTGTGAAATGTGTCTATATTCAAGCCCAAAACTTGATAGTCTTTTCCATGATACACCACTATTATGAAGATTCTCAACTTCTTTAATCATTCCTTTTTTTATTCTTGTGAGTAATCTAACTCTTATTCTTTCTTTTAGAATTTCAGGTGGTAAGATTAAACCAATTTTTAATACATCGAATTTTGAATTTGAGACAAACTCTGCCATGGCAGAGTTTGTCTTTTCATTTTTTGTATTTGAATTTTCTAATTTTGGTACTCTGCCTAATACTTTAGCTATTTCAATAGCCCTTATTATTCGAACAGGATTATTTACATCAATATTTTTTGCTCTTTCTTTGTCTAGTTTAGTTAATATCTTTAAGAGTTCTTCTTTTGGTTTCTTTGATAGTTTTTCTCTTAGTTTTTTATTGGGAGGGACGTTAGGAAAAATAGTATCATTTACAACTGCATCGATATAAAAGCCAGTACCACCACATATTATAGGCACTTTATTTTTTTTCAAAATTTCTGCAATCTTTTTATTTGCTAATTTTTGAAAGTTATTTACTGTAAAAGTTTTTGAAGGTGAGTATATATCAAGTAAATGGTGAGGTATACCCCGCATCTCTTTTTTAGTTATTTTACCTGTGCCTATATCCATTCTTTTATATAACTGCCTAGAATCAGCTGAAATAATTTCAGTATTCATCCGTTTAGCTATCTCAACTGCGAAATCACTCTTTCCAGTAGAAGTTTGCCCAAGTATTACTATAATTTTCTGTTTTGTATTCATTGGTCTATTATAGGTAAAAGTGTATAATAAAAACATATATATGACAACATTAGAATATTTAAGACATTTTCATCTGTTTGGTTATGCAATCTTTGATCTGGTATTATCATTCTTAGGCATGTATTTGATATCAGAAAGACTAAGTAGACTTTTTTTAAAAATAAATATATCAATACCAAAAATAAACTGGATATATCTTACTTTACCAATAGGTATACTTGTTCATATTATTTTCTTTACTTATACTCCTATGGTGAAAGATTTTATTTCGCTTAATAGTCACTATATTTTAAAGATTGTTATTTTAGGATTCCTAATATTAGGATTATGGAAAATTAAAAGGGTCAAATAATAATATTTGTAATAAGTATACCTAATATATAATTATGAAAAAGATAAAATATACTCCTGAAGATATTTTAAGTCATAATGCAATTGCATCTATTATAAAAAATGATGAAGGTGAAATTTTAATGCAAGAACATACCAAATATGGTTTTTGGACTATTCCTCTTGGGAAAGTGAAGGAAGGTCAGAGTATTGAAGATGGATTAAAGCAAGAAGTTTTTGAAGAGTGTAATCTTATTATCAAAGAATGTATAAAGTTAAAATCAAAGAAGTATATATACAAAAGAAATAATAATAAAGTAAATGTACATTTACACCTATTTGAAATTGTAAAATATACAGGTAAATTAAATAATAATGAGCCAGATAAACATAAAGAACAAATCTTCCTTTCATTAAAAGAAATAAAAAAATTGCAATATTTATCTGACTCAACTGTGTTTTATTTAAAATATCTTGGTTTTGCAAGAAAACCACATTTAAAATAATAATTTTATGGCAGGGAGATATTAATTATATTATATATTGAATAACTATTATTTTTTTGATATATTATAAATATGAAATTAAAAGTAAGAAACTTTTTAGATAATTTTTATATTATTCATTTTGAAGTATTATTAGGATTATTTGCATTATATGGTTATTTAGAAATTAATAATAAATATTTGATATTATTTTCAATACTCTCATTTTCTGGTGCTATTTGTGGTGCATTTTCTCGTGTTATGTATGCAATTAAAGAAAATAGTAATAACTCGCATTAAATTAATATTTTTGGTATAATTATAAAATTATGGGATTTAAATCATATATAACAAAAAAGGTTCTTCAGATGAAGGGTATGTCTTCTGACCAAGCAGAGAAAATTATTAAGCAATTAGAAGAAAATCCAGAAATGGCTGAAAGCTTAAAAGCACTTGAAGCAAATAAGGAAGTAAAAGAACTTTTTGAAAATATTACTAAAGAGATAGAAGAGAAGAAAAAAGCAGGTACAGCTGAGCAATATGCGGCTATTCTTGTAATGAACAAGTATAAAGCACAGATTATAAAGCATCGTGAAGCGCTTGCACCACTTATGGATTTACTGCAGAAATAATATAATACTATGATAGGTATTATCTTAACTACGATAGGTACATTCTTTGATGAGATATCTTTATCTATAGGTAAATGGGAGGTTTTAAACAATAGAGAAAATTTATATACTTTCGGTTTTTTGAATTACTTTTGGACTCTTATAATTTTTATAGTCATTGCAATTATCAAGAATAAGTTTGTTTTTGATATTGCTTCAATACCTATATTAATTGTTTTAATAGTTTTACAAACTTTACAGATATATTCTTCATTAAAGGGTATAATCTTAGCAGATCGTAGTACCTCAGGATTTTTAATGGTGATAACTATTCCACTTCTATTATTAGTAGATATGTTTTTAGGTTATAAAATTGGAATTATTGAAATAGTAGGTATATCAATAATAGTTATAAGCTTAATCTTACTTTCTTTAAATCATGGCTTAAGTAAAAAGGGTATTGGTTATGTCATATTTAGTTCTATAAATGCAGTTGCGACTATCTCTATATATAAATATTGTATTACTCACTATAACTCTGTAGAAGCTCAACAGATAATAACATTGTCTTTTTTATTAATTTTCTTATTTATTATGTCTATGTGGAAGTTTAAGCAAAATCCTTTTTTGTATTTATTTAAAAAAGAATTTCTATTTCAATCAATCTTTACTGGTATAGGAGGAGTTTTTATATCTATATCTTATGTTTATGCCCCAGCTTCTATCATTACTGGTGCTAGGAGAGCTTTCTCAGTACTATGGTCTATAGCTTCAGGAAGTAAATTGTTCCATGAAAGACATATTTTAATTAAAATATTTTCTTCCATATTAATTATTACAGGGTTAGTATTTCTCATTTTATAAAACTGTAATTTAAATATAAAGTATAATTTCTCACAACAGTATTTTTGCAGATAATATTTTGTATTTTTGTTAGTTATTTTTAGTATTATATTATATAATATAAGGTAGTAAGATGAAATTAATTTTTAAATCTTTTTTCAATAAAATATATGAATACAATAAAAATAATAGAAAATTTTTATTTTCTTTTATTTTATTAATATTGTTTTTATTTATTTCAATAAAAAATGTTTTTGCTGATTGGAATGGCCAACCATTCCTTCCTGGCAGTACGGATAATCCTCCTTGTCTACCATCTGAGGTGAATTGTGATGTTGTACAATCTTTAACTACCGAAGTTGACCCTGTATTTATGGCATCTTCTGCTTTTGCTATATCAGGTACAGATATAGCTAAGTGGAATTCCAGTTATGGATGGGGTAATCATGCTAATGCTGGATATTTAACGGGTATAAAAGTAGATTCATTTAATAATCGTACTGGTGCAGTATCATTAACAAGTTTAGATGTAACTAATGCTCTTGCATTTACTCCTTACAATGCAACTAACCCAGCAGGGTATATATCTTCATACACAGAGACAGATCCCACAGTATACTCTTGGGCTAAAGCAACAACTAAACCAAGTTATACAGCAAGTGAGGTGGGGCTAGGTAATGTTCCGAATCTATCATTCTCTGGATCTAACACAGGAGATGAAACTACTTTAACAATTAAAACAAAATTAGGTACTGCTTCTACTTCAGCTGATGGATACTTAACATCAACAGATTGGAATATATTTAATAATAAACAACCAGCTGGATCATATTTAACTTCATATACAGAGACAGATCCAATCTGGAATGCTAACAAAGCTAATTACTCTACAACATCACAAGCAAACCTGTTATACAAACCAATAGGGTACAGTCCTGACTTATCTGGATACTCAACTAAAACAGTTGCTGATACACTTTATCTAGGTATTGGTGCAACAGCTAGTAACTCATCATTATTAGAGAATCATAATGCTTCCTATTTTCAAACAGCCTTAGGATACACTCCTTACAATGCAACTAACCCAGCAGGGTATATATCTTCATACACAGAGACAGATCCCACAGTATACTCTTGGGCTAAAGCAACAACTAAACCAAGTTATACAGCAAGTGAGGTGGGGGCAGAAGTTCCTCTTACTTTCAGCAGTGGTCTTACTCGTAATATAAATATAATTACAAATAATTTAATTACAGGTATCTCTGGTGGTCAGATAGCTATCGGAGGCACAGGAGTAACTGATACTTTAAAACTTCAAGGAACAACAGGTAATGGAACTCTCACAAGTCCTAGCATTCAAGCATTAGTAGGGAATAATGGAGCTACAACAGCGATGACAATTCTCAATAATGGAAATGTGGGAATTGGAACGACAGGACCTGGAGTAAGATTAGAGATATCAGATAGTGGTTCTTTGGGTGCGATTACTCTTAACAATTCTGGTACAAATGGTAGAAAGTATACAATTCAATCTGCTGATACCACTTCTCCAGTTATTTATTCAGGTAGCTTTGGAATATTAGATGTCACTAATGGTTATTCATTAGCAACTGCTTTACCTCGACTAGTTATTAATTCTGCAGGCAACGTCGGTATCGGCACCATCTCTCCCTCAGTTGCCCTCGAACTCGGAACTTCTACTACAGGTGCTAATCAAATCATAAACTCTACTTTAGGTTCAAATCTATTCACTTCATTCACCGTAGCATCAAACTGGACATTAACTTCTGGGTGGGAATCAACTAATGATGGAGGAACAGAATTAAACCATAATGGTGCAGGTATCACTACTGCTCTATTCTTACAAAATGCTCCAACAATAGGAACTACATATAAAGTAACATTCACAATGAATGCATCTGTAACAGGTGGTACAA
>Ga0209083_1002267_pt1 | contig 18705 bp, 34 predicted proteins | sample AM7aDNAmetaG_FD_184132 | JGI IMG/M metagenome (GOLD analysis project Ga0209083, IMG submission 184132) | Freshwater microbial communities from Finland to study Microbial Dark Matter (Phase II) - AM7a DNA metaG (SPAdes) (version 3) | ecosystem: Environmental > Aquatic > Freshwater > Lake ...
CCTTGCGAACGCCTTTGTTGAGAGTAAGGACCAACAACGTCGTCAATTGTATCAGCAAACGTACAATAAAATTTGTTGTTTTGGTTATAGACATAAGGTTTATCCTTACCCCAAACAAAACAAACTTTTTTTCCGCCGTCGATTAACTTTTTATAATCATCAACTTCGTCACGAATTAATTGCTTGCCTATAGAACTCAGCTGAATATTGTAATTGAAAAAATACTCGTGGTTGTTTTTCGTGTTTTCGAAAAACTTAAGAGCCACGTCAGGTATTTCAATCAACCTAAACTTGAAATCATAACCAGAGTTTTTTAGTTTTTTTACGTCAGGTAATACAACGTTCACGATTTCAGCATTTTGATGATTTTGTAAATTTCCTGTTAAACCGTAATTCCATGTAACGGCAATTTCGTCCACCTTGCAACCAGCGTCTAACCAAGACATTAATATGTTATGGCTGTCGCTCCCGCCGCTGTACCAAAGAACGCAGTAGTCATATTTATCACGTATTTGCCTGGCTCTTTGCTTATAAAGTTCCCAAAGGTCAATATCAGGCTCTGTAAACCAATCGAATCTCGAAAACGCTTCGTCATTGAAAATCCAACTGACTTCAACGTTCGATTGTTTAGACCACTCAAGTGCTTCAAACTTACTGAAAGTTTTTCTATTACCAACTTGATAAAACCCAAACTTATCTGGTGTCATAACAATCCTAAAAGTGGTAGGCGTGCAAGGATTTGAACCCTGTCAAGAACAGTCATCTACTGCTAAAGGCTTTATAAGTGCCTCCCGTGTACCAACACCCACGCCCAATAATGGCGGTTCCTGAAGGATTCGAACCCTCGACCCACGGAGTAGAAATCCGTTGCTCTATCCTGCTGAGCTAAGGAACCAAAAAGGTGGTGGGTTTATTCTGTTTCCAAGTCAAACCCACCGAAAACTCATGCTCAGGCAGCGAGTGCCACAGCTAGAGGTGCATTATCGTTAGCATCTATAACGTTTGCATCGGTCTCTTCGTACCTTTATCACAGCCTGTCGAAACTAATTTCGTCCCCAGCAAAAGCAGACTCGAGGTCGTCAACCTCAATTAAGTGTGACGCAATCTGCTCATGGTGGAGACGTCGGGTACTGCCCCCGAGTCCAAACTGTCTATTCCTTACGCCTCAACAACCAAGCAATATATTTAGTATAGCTCATCACTCGTCAAAAGTCAATCAAAAAAGTGACCTTGCCTAAATTTATTTTTAGCGATGAAAGCATCAGCTTCGGGGCGGTACATATAATACTGAAGAACCCTTGCAAGAGCATTAGAGGTTTCTTCGCTATCATAGATATCCTGATACTCGTAATCTTCGAGAGGCTTTTCCTTCTTTACCAGACGGGCAACCTCTTCCTGACAAGAGATATATGCCTTCTGAAGGTCTTCGACAATAATCTTGTTTACGATATCGTCATCAATTTCAAGCTTCATCTTCAATCTCCGTTTCCCAGTAACGGCTGTAAAAGTGTTTACCACAAGCATCAATTTCTTTCTGAGGATATCCCTGCTCGATAAACCAAGCAATCATATCCTCAGGGCGAGGGTCAGGTAGTGGCTTAGGGAAGCCATACTTCCAACCAGAAGGCGGATCAACCATCAACACGGTTTTCATTTTACTCACCACTCATCTCCTCAATAATACGTAACACTACCATTTCATCTTGAAATGCATCATTGAACCCAACTTCCCAGGCTTCCCAGAGCAAAGCTTCCGTAACTTCGCTGTATGGGTTAGGAAGGAATTTATTAGACTTCAGGTTATGCTGATTAACAGCAGCGTACCCTTGTACATATGTCTCACGTTCTGCGAGGCTTGGCCACATAAGATATCTCTCTTCCTGCATTAAAAGTTTCCTGGAGCTACCTGGAAACAACGGATACCATTCTCACGCCACATCTTTACAACACGATCACGGTCTTCAAAGACAAGAGAAGGATTATACCCTTTCGAGCGCATGTCGTCAAGCATTTCCTTTTTGATTACCGAATCGTCGCGACGATCGCCAGCTGGGCGCATGAACAGTTTTGTGTAGCCGATGTCATTACAGTCAAGCCACTTCTCGGTAACTACACGATAGCCCTCGTCACGTCCCGTGCAGATAAACACTGGGATGTCTTGATCTAAGGCGTAGTCGAGGAACTGCATGACGTCGGTGTGGACGGGGTCCTTGTCCATCTCTCGGAACCAGCCGTCCCAGTCCTTCTTTCCATTATCAAGAAAGTGCTGACGGGCGCTGGAGTCGGCAAGAGTACCGTCGATATCAAAAATCCAACAGTTAAGCATCAAAATTCCTTCCAGATATATGTTGAGTTCTTCGTTTTGAACCTCACGTTCGAACAGCCTTGGTCATCGATCCATTCGTCAGTAATTTCTGTAACAGGTGTCGTTTGCCAGTAATCCTGCCCCGAATACGAACGAGCGTAATATGAACCTACACGAACCCCACAACCAACACGAGGGTAGTAGCATCCAGGGATAGGCTGATAGCTTTCTTGGTCTAGGATCTCACACATAGGTCCAGAGTCACCTGCAGTTCCGTCTACACGATATAAAGAGTACTTCATCACACCACCTTTATTAGCACAGTGTTTTCATTCATACGAACTTGGAGAGGCTTATCAGTTTTTAACTCGTCCATCAACTTCTTAAGGACTATCTTACCTGATTTCTGTATCTTTTCAAGAATTATTTCCGTCTTACGGCTAGTTCCTTTGCTACAGCTTGAACTTTCGTCGTAACCAGTTATGCTCGCGCCTTTTACGTTTAGCCCGCCACGGTCAAGAGCTCTGAATACAGATACAACCTTGTTTTTCGTATTAAAGCACCAGAGTTCTTGAGCGCCAAGAACCTTTTCTGGATTGACCGAAGCAATTTTGTAATTGTTGTCTTCCTTCTGGTACTTGAAGTTCTTCAAGATCTTTTCTTTAGAGACAGCGCGAGGTTTGCTTGGCGCTCTTGTTTTTTTGACAACCCCAGCGTACTTGTCAGCATCTGTCACAATGTTATGATAAAACTTGATACGTTCGCCAAGCTGTTTCTTGGTCATATACGCATATGCTTCTTTCAGCTGCGGACACTTTCCTTCGTACGCCTCGATAAGCTCTGTGAGTGGCCCAGCGTAATATGCAGCAATCATCGGAGCGTATGTAGCAGGAATCTCCTTTGCCTTGAGCCAATCGTAAACAGAAAAGTCTTCGCCAGCATCGATCATTTCCTCAATTTCGCCGATGATATCATGAGCACGCTCACGCATACGATCTTGCACGGAGGCTCTGGGCGTCGAGCTTTCAGCTTGAACCTTAGCCTTCGTCAAAGTGTAAGCGAATGTTTTTTCGAAGAACTCTATAGAGTGAGCGGGGACTTCGTAATCCTTAGCAAGCAAACGGGCGATCCAAGCGCAAGTGAGGTTAACCCACTCGTCAGGGATAGATTTGAACTTCTTGACTTCATCAAGTCTACCCTGACTCTTGAGCCAGGTTTCTGTATACTCGCGAGCGTCGCTCTTGTCACACATACAATTGTACCAATTACAAGCTTGTGCAACTTCGCCCTCTGTCATAGCACCTAGGAACTCTGGCTCGTCGCCCATATATTTACGGTTGATCAAATAGGCTTCGCTGTGCGAAACTCGAGGCTTTTTAACTGTTTTTGCGATAAGTGCTTGACGACGAGCCATAATTTCTCCTTAAGACATGAACTTCTTGAACAGCTTGATTACAGCGTCAATGTTCTCGCAGTTGACAGCGAGCTTCTGACGTTTCCCATCAGGCAACGGTTCATTATAGCCGTTTTGCGCCAGCCATTCAATGATTTTATTTTTGATTGACTCAACCTTTTGTTCTTCGCCAAAATTGACTTCGAACGTCACCTTGATTTCTTCTTCGTTGGGCGACCAATACCACATCATATAGATAGAGTTACGGGCGTTGCTGAGGATAAATGTAGTACCTGAATTGATTTTTATCTCTCGAACGCGACCCTTGAATGCGCTCTGGTAATTATCAATGTACCAATCAGGAAACTTCTCAAAGTTGTCGTACTGATCTAGCGTGAAATCAGAGAACATTGAAGACAGGGAAGCCACGTTGAAACACTCCTTGTAGTGACCCGCAACAACGTTGTCGCTCGGGTTGAGTTGATTGATCAGAAAAGATTCTAAGAGCAGTGAGGGTTTGTCGTTGAATTTCTCCAAATTCCTCGCTACTATATTACATTGCTCGATGCTATACCCTTTATCTTTCAGGTGCGCTAAGCAACGATCACCAACTCCTTTGCCAACGTATATCACCTCGCTATATTCGTTGACATAGTTGTAGATATACTGACCAAGAGTTTCAAAGAACTCAAGAGTCGGCTTCATGAAGCCTTCCTATGTTCATGATACTTGTTTTTATTTTCAAACCTCGAAACCCACTCTAAATTTAAGGGGTCGTAGTTCAACGGGTCATGATCGATATGATTGACTTCCCAAAAATGGTTGAAACAATTTTTCACCGATTGTGGTGTGTTTTTCCAATCTTTTTCCGAAACACCAGGCGGCAACGGTTTATCAATGAACGTTTCCGCAACAACTTTGTGTACGCTAATTTTCTTAGGAATTTCGTTGATACTTAAAGTCACCATCGGGTATTTTGTATTACCTGAAACGCTCGATCTAATTTTGCGCGCCCACATTTCGTAACAATGAAATTTTGCGTAAGCGGTGCTATAAATATCGCCGTTCGAATCTAAAAAATAGGAAAGAACAGTTTCCCCACCAAGCTTGACGGGAGTTAACGAAGTGGTTAGTTTTTCTTGATTGTAAGCCATCACACAGCCTCCGCCATATCGATTGCGAGCTCAAGAGCCTTGGTCTTAACACCCTTGTTATAACCGTACCAAGCAGAGGCAAGGCGGGTGTCCGCCGAACGACCAGCAAGGTGATCGGTCAGGTAGGTCACAGCGTTGAATGGCTGCCACCAAGTGCCCTCGGCGTACTCGGCTCCAGGTTGAGTGTGAAGAATATCAAGAGCAAGCTGGGCGCTCTTCGACACTTCCTTCTTCTTGGTTTCATTAGAGCCAGAGACAGGAAAGATTCGAGTGAAGTACTCGACAATGTTCTCTTCCTTAGCCTTCTTAGAGCCGAGGAACGAAGCCATATCCTTGTACTTAGCGAGCTTGTCGGTAGCGATGCCGAGCATTTCCTTCACAGCGGTCGGCTCAAACACCTTGCGGTGGCTGATCTTCGCCATACGCTCAACCTTAGAGTTGAGTGAGAGCGTCAGAGTGTTATTACACACAACACGGATAGGCGTAAAGCGAACGTCGGTAGAGTGACCGTAATTGTGGAAATTTGAGAAGAGAAGGTAGGAATCGATCTTGTCGCCCTTGAAGAGCTCGAAGCTTTCCTTGATCTTCGCAAGACCCCAAACGATCTGACCGTTACGCAGCGAACCAGCCGTATGCATTTCCATATCGCCAGCGCCAATGAACTCGTTGAAGAAGTCGAAAGCTTCCTCATTCTGTACAGGATTCCAGTCGTCGGAAACCACGTCCAGGATAGAGTTATCGAAAGAGCGGACCAGAGCCGAGTGACCGACAGCTACAGGCTCGCCAGCGACAATAGCGTAAGCGGGAGACTTAGATACGGTCCAGTCAAGCCCTGCCGCCTCGAGCATCTGAGCTGGGGTAAGATCGCTAGGAACCTTAACACCGAGACCGTGCCAAGGGGTATCACCAGAGTAAGCCATTTGAGCTTTACCGTTGACGTATTCGATATTGTGTGCCATTTGTTTGCTCCTGTTTTCAGTTTACAAGTAATTATACCGTAGGGTTGATTCAAAGTCAAGTGAATATTTTCGATAAGTGCAGGGCGGCATAACAACGAACACAGCTGCACAGAACGAAAACACAGCATAGATCCTAAGAACTTCCTCCATCAATGGAAGATGTCCTCGTCAGCGTCGGTAGCGAAAGTTGGGTACAGGTAGTTCTCAAGGAACGAGATAGCGTTTGAAACGGCTACCAGAGCCTCGTAAGCCTCAGACCCCATTTCAGCGTCCATTACTACGTTGCAGACCTCAAGAAGTTCCTGGTTGATAGATTCGATACGGCGAACCAACGTGAGCTTATCCATTTTGATTTCCTTAGACATAGTGGGCGGGGAAGAGCTTAGACAGCGCTCCTGGGTCGCCATAGGTCGAGAACTGACCAGCGTGATGGGAACCTTTGAAGTCCCAGATACCGAACTTTCGTCCGTCGATCTCGAACCCCCAGGAGTTTACTACCTTGGTTGGGTCGTCGTCAATATTAGGACCGAACCCTAGGATCTGGGTGATCGTAGCGACATTAATGTCGTACAGAGTACCAGTTTTTGAAGCACCAGCGATATTGATCGGCGTGATATACATCATCATTCCCCTCAGTCAGAAGCCCAATCGTTAAGCTTGTATTCCCAGAAGTCAGCGTAGTTCTTGGCTTCCTCACCAACCTCGGCTACCGTCATAGCTTTGATGTAGTAGCCGCCTTGCTTCGCCTTGATCTCCTCGAGCTTGGCGATCAGGCGGTCGATACCCTCGTTCATACGTTCATCAAGTGAAGTCATCATATTCTCCTAGAAACCGTTCCGTTGAAGCCGACCGTAATCAGCTTGAAAGGAACGGACCCGTAGGTCCGAACCAGAACCAATCACATATCGTCACGAACGAACTTGGGGCAAACGTCGAGCAGACGCTCGTCACGGAGGATAGCGTTCACTTCCTCACGGGCGAGAGTAGGGTCGAAGTCAGAGACACCCTCGCCTTCGGGAGCGGCGACCCGAGTACCGTAGTCACGGACCTTGCCCTTGGGCTTCAGCTTCTCGGAGACCTCACGCATGCGAGCCAGGTTCGCTTCCTTGATCTTAGCAATTTCATCAACGTTCAGCTCGACCTTAGCCTTGGTCACCTTCAAGCCAACTTCCTTAAGAAGCTTCTTAGCGGGAACCGCCTTGGACTTAGCCGCCTTGGGCGCCTTAGCGACCTTCGCCGCCTTGGGTGCCTTAGCAGCCGTAGCAGCCTTGCCCTGTCCAGGTGCGATGCCGAGGCGAACTGCGCGCTGGTAACCAGCCTTGGCAGTTGCGTAGGGCATAGAACCGAGCTGCGAAATCAGCGCGATGCAAGCTTCGCGGCTGTGATCAGGGTGATCAGCCATGATAGCCGCAACCTTAGCGCGATTGGTACCGGTGTATTGCTTAGCCATTGTGTAAACTCCATTTTCAGAGGTGGGCGGTAGTGCCCGTTTCAATTTCAACCTATTCTTAGGATACGGTATTAGGGGAATTAAGTCAACGGGTAATTTATTGCTCTGTTGACTTTTTTTATCTTTTTTTTGTTTTGAGGGAACCGCAGCGCCCTCAAACTCCGCCTTGGCTGTTACCACGTGAGTGCAGGAGCGACGGTAGCCGAACCCGACGCAGTTGCAGCCCCACTGAGCGCCCTCGCGGGTCACTAGGTAGTTCTGCCCAGGCTTGGTACCGGGAACCGCCCAGGTGCGCTTTTGCGCCTCGGGAACGGCTGAAGCTTGGCTGTAGCCCTGTATCCTCGCCTTTTCGATAACCCGGAACGGGAAATCAACATTACCAGTGCCAATACAAATTTGATCAGCACTCACCCAACTAGGGTTGGGCAATACGGTTCCGGTGTATGACTGGTACTGTGCGATAGGGTAAGCATAAGCTTTCCTGTTCGCCCAAAGAGGGCTAAGCGCCCTCACCGTTATTGTTTCGCCTATGTTCATTTTTAGGCGACCTTTTTCACGCGCTTAAGCGGGGCAATATTTTCAATATAAGCGCCCGACTCAACCTCAACAATAGTGTAATTAATTTGAGGATAAGCGCCCTCAGCGTTTTCAGCCTCAACCATAAGGAGTTGAGCTTCGCTGTAAGTGGCGGCGACGGCTATCACGACCCGGTTTTTAAACACGACGTAGACCATAGGGTTCACCTTTCAGTTTCAAACTCATTATCCCTAATCTACGCTAGTTTTTGATTTAAAACAACTAAAATCGCAACAGGGCAATAAAAAAAAGGAACTTTTCAGTTCCCCTTTAAAATCAAGCACTTAGCTTTTTCATAGTCAACTCTCCGTTGAGCCAACCTATAATCTACCGCAATTTTGAATTAAAATCAAGAAAATAATTCACGAACCTGGTTTATATATAGCGACTTGGGCTTGACAAACAGTTGAGGCTCTTCGTGGTCAACGGCTATCATGATGGCAATTTGAGGTACTTCAATCCCGTGACGTTCCTCCGCCATCATTGCATAGGATGTTGCCTGGAAAAAATAGTTCTGAATCCACTCTTCTTTTTTGAGCTTGGTCGAGGTTTTGAAGTCAACCACAGACATCACACCATCAAACTCAGCAATACAGTCAGTAGCACCAGCCGTCATAAGCAAGTCTGAGTACATAAAATGTTCAAGCGCATAAACCTTACCGATATGATTATCAATCAGAGGACGTAGCGTCTTGAAAGTATCGATGTTGGCTGGCATGCTATTGGGTGGATATGACTCCTCATTCAAAAGGTAGTTCTCGCAAATTGTATGAATGGCGGTTCCACGATTGGCAGCTCTAACGGATATATTTGTGGCTTCCGCTTCACCAATCCTTTTGCGCCATTCAATCAAATGTGTCTTGTCAGTTTTTCGACCGAGAACTGTGGTAACCGATGGGTAGGCTTTACCCGATGGGGTAACGTAATGACGCGCCCCATCGATTGTTACTCTTTCCAATTCAATCTTAGGAAGGAACTGATGCTCAAATGTTCTCTTACGCAACGATTTTGAGTCTGTCTTTAGCAATAATATATTCCTTCACCATAGCAGAGCGAACGATATCATGCTCTGTAAAATCAACATAATCGAATGTTCTCATTCGCTGAATAATTCTCATGAAATCAGTCAGACCGTTTTTTTCATGTTCTTTTGTAAAATCAGACTGGCGGAAGTCACCACAGAAAATGATCTTACAATTTTTACCAACTCGAGTAATGACGCTATCTAACTCGTGTAATGTCATGTTTGCAATTTCGTCAACAACAATAATGCAATCATTGAGAGTGATTCCACGAATGAAAGATGTGCTGATGAAGTCAACTAGACCTTTATTTTTAAAATATTCATATGCATCTCCTCTTTCAAAAAGCTCTGAGAAAATAGCTAGATAGGGAGCTTCATAGACCTTGGTTTTTTCTTTATTGTTCCCTGGCAGGAATCCCATGTCTCGGGTAGGTACGACTGATCTAACAATAATAAGCTTTTTGTATCTTGAGGGGTCGGATAAAATGTTTTGAAGGGAGAGGTATATCGAGAGGAATGATTTACCAGTTCCTGCAATTCCGTGAAGTAGAAGGTTTTTTCCGTCATGATACTTTTCAAAAGTTAACCTTTGGTTTTCTGTTAGTGGTTCTATATTTTTTAATCGAAAATTTAATTTGAGAGAGTTTTCCTCTGCTTGACCTTGTTGTTGAATACGACGCTGTTTACGAGTTAGTCTTTTTTCTTGTTGTTGGGTCATTAAACTCACTTTAAAATGTGTTCACAGTGCTCCCACTTACGCCTTTAGAGTTGCCCTTCTTTATATTTTTAAGCAGATCACGGAAACCTGAATCTGGTTTCTGCAACCCCCTGCCAGAATGGATCAAAGGAGCCCCATGAACGAGTTGCGTTATGTGTTTGTTGTCTTCAAGAAATACATTTAGAGCCGAGATTGACATGAAGTCCTCGAACTCCTCGCCAGTATCATTATTTAGAAATTTATAAGTTGGCATTATAGTTTGTCCTCTTCGAACGTAGAATAGTTAGCGTTCCACTCTTCTACAAACGGGTCTTCAACCAAATTACTAATGTCTTTAGTACGTAAAGCACGTTCGAAACGACGCTCCTTACGCTTGTCTATACGGTTACGAGTATCTTCTGGATATTCTTCTTCCGACCAATCATTCTTACGGAACTTACGGATCTTCTGGTTGCTCATTCTGGGATAAATCCTGGGAACGCTTCGTTAACAATTTCTGGGGTGATACCCTTCCAAGGCAGCTTCTTTTCTTTCATAGCACAAAGCATTTTTGCATCGGCAGGGGCAATCGTTTCTAACATTTCAATAAACAGAGCTTCACGCTTCAACTGCTTCAATCCAGGGTGACCACCCTCAACGAAATATGCAAGTTTGCGGGCATCACGGATAAAAACGTTCTCCTGATCGACAAGATCATTCACTTTGTAAGGGGGCTCTCCCTCGGGAAGCAACCACTTGATACGTGGATCAAATGTACCCTGAAGTACGGTGCGGATAACGTAGCTGTCGTTAGCCCTTAGTGCCGCAACCTTTTCTTCTTTCTTTTTGAGCTTGCTGACCTTTTCAAGGAATTCAGCAACTCCTACTCGCATAGCCATTAGAATTCTCCGATATGTTCCATTAAATGTTTAAGTTTGTTTGCGATAAAATAGTTGAACATTTTATCACGTCTTTTATTTTCTTGTGATCGATATGAATCAATCACTTTGGTTGATATTTCATCGGGCACTTCACTTAGGTCAATCAGCTTTTTATTACGCTGATAATTTCTATACAATGGCCCATCTAAATTATCTATATTTTCGATGATGTTAATGATTTTCTTGCTTGTTAGTGGTTTCTGGCGCTCCCCCACAACAAAGCAATTATCAGAAGAAAGTACGTTAGGTACGCCATCGCCAGAATCTCCCTTAAGAATATGTTCTATTAGGTAACGATCCGGGTTGTCATGACTGATCCACTTTTTACGAACAGGGTCATACTGCTTAACATTATCGTACTTATGGAGCTGAATGAAATCTTTATCGCCTGATAAAATCAAAAACCCTTCTGGAACGATTACATCGTTAACAAGAGTTGCGATAACGTCATCTGCTTCAGCGGCTTCAATATCAATAACTTTGTAGGGAAAATATTCCTTGAGCTCTGCACGGATCTTGTTGAGGCATTCAAAGATAGCCTTCCAATCCATCTCAGAGTTTTCTTGATTTTTTTTACGGTTCGCCTTGTAATAAGGAAACAACTGCTTACGCCAGTAGTTGGTGTTGTCGCATGCAATAACCAACTCGCCAAACTCATCGCCAAACTTCTGTTTGTACGAACGTAAAGAATTAAGAACCATATGGCGAACCATAGACTCTTCAATTTGAGCGTTTGTATGGTTACCCAACTGCATCATCAAGTTGGACAACATCACCTGAGACAAGTCAACAATAATCATGATATATTAGCTCTCGCTATCCTCTTGTATTTTGAACTCTTCAAGGTCTAGGTCTAGCTTACCTGCTAGGGCGTATTTTCCGTTGCCCTCTGAAACGAACACGTTGTCGGAGATAAACTGGAATGGGTGTTCTATGTCATGATACTTACACAACATAGAACGTAACGCTTCTACGAGAAAAGAACCATCTTTTACGTAGATATCTATCTCATCATCTTCAGTAGCAAAATCGAACCCTGCCAATTCCATATTATGGAATAGCATAGGAACGATGGTATTAATTGTTTCGTTGATATGATTGTATTTGATGTTATCGACACTGATCGATACTTGCTCTTCCGTGATGTTTTCCGAAAGAGGCTTCTTGGAAGGAAACTGTATTACATTACCCATGTTTTAATAATACCTTAGAGGCTCATAAAAGTCAACTACTATATTTAGCAATTCGTTGCTATACGGCTACCCCATTCGGTAAACGCAAAGTCGTAGATTTTACATTCAGTACCATCAGTAACAACGTCAATCACATTTTGACGCTTGGACGGGTCTACGTAAAAAATAAAAAAACCACCACCACCAGCACCAAGAAGCTTACCTCCCAGAGCTCCTGCGCCAATAGCTCTAGAATATACATCATCGAAATACTCGTTCGTGATTGAGGTTTCGACCGCCTTCTTATCCATCCAAGCATCGTGTAACAAAGCTCCAAAATCGTCTAGCTTACCTTCTTTCAAATACCTCGCCCCGACGAATGCCTTATCACGACTAGCACGTACAAGATCAAACTTTACTTTATCGTCCATTGCAGCTGCTTGCTTCTGGAGGATAGAGTTAGCATTACGACCACGACCCGAATAAACAAGTAGCAAACGCTCTTCAAGATTACGCCAAAGATCTGGGTTATATGTCGTTGGACGAATTTCAACTGAACCGTCTTTATGGAATTCGAATAAATTCAACCCACCATAGGCTGAAGCATATTGGTCCTGCTTACCAACAGGATACTTACATAATTCTCGCTCGATATAATAAGCTGTTTGTGCAAGGTATTCCCTTGACATCAATCCTACATGTCTATCTTGATTAGCGAGAACGTTTACCAAACCAAGAGTGAATGCTGATGATGAACCAAGCCCAGAACCCTTAGCAAGAATGTCAGCGATAGAAGCAACTGTTACTTCTCTATCGATATTAAAATGCTTCAGGCTCTCACGGGTGATAGCATGTTGCATCTGTTCTACATCCGGATACTCTTCTATCGTATCGTACATAACTTTCACACCAAGATGTGGTGTTTTATGCATCATGACATAGATATACTTGTCGATAGTAACAGAAAGAGCTGCTCCCTTTTCCTTTTCATAAAACGATGGCATGTCACTGCCACCGCTGAAAAATGAAATACGAAGCGGAGTCTTAGAGAGAATCATTACGAAGTCCTATAAACAAACTGAGGCTTTGGCTTACCACGTGATTCTACAGTAGGATACTGAGTAACAAGGTTCTTAAGTGTTCCTTCCCACTGAGACTTGATTCTTGTTAAGTTATAACGACTGTCAACAAAAAGTTTATTAAACTGAATCATATCTTTATGTTCGTTATTACGAACAACATTGATAGCAGCATTTAGATGCTTGCCAAAAATATTAGCATGGTTATCCTTGCTTTCTAGATCAGCATGATACATTACATTCAACCCACCAGAGGTTTCAGGTAGAGCGCCAACATTCGGATGAACACAAACCAAACCAGCAGACATAGACTCAAGCATAGCACGACAAGAAGTTTCTAACCAGATGCTAGGATATGCGAAAATATCTGCTTTGTTCAAATGTTCCTTTAGATCAGCATTAGGAACGAATCCATGATAAGTCATCTGTGGGTGATTACGGATGACATCATAAAGAGGTTCAAACTGCTCGTCTGCCTTATCCCATCCATAGATCTTAAACGATGAGAAAACATCAAGATGAATATCTTTATGCTGTTCGGCTAGCTGAATGAATACAGGAATAAGAATATCAAGACCACGTTGTGGCGTTGAAGTGTATACTAAACGGATAGTCCCATCGTTTGGCTTTTCAATTGGGGGGGCTGGTTCTATACCAGACTCAAGAACAATCGACTTATCGTTGTATGGAATACCATGAATCAGCTGATAGCGCTGCATCTGCCAATTAGAGATAAAGACATACTTATGAAAGCTATCTTTAAAATCCTGAGTTTGAAACTTTTTCGACTCAGGGTCTTCCGGAAGATCGTGACACCAGAAAAGACGAATTTTTTCCCAATCAATATCTCTAGGACGAGAACAAATAATTTGGAAATTTTCAAGAAGCTCTGGGTCTAGGATTTCAGCAAGCTTACGCTTTGCTAGTTCTGTTCCGCCGTTTGCATTAATCGAAATTTCGTTTTCTTCAAATCCGCTCATAGCTTAAATCCTGACTTAACTGCATCATCATAAAACATTTGACAGGTCTCCTTAGAGAACTGAGTTAGATCCTTACCAAATGACTTGACCTTCTTAATTAGGTCGTTCGGCATCGTGATGATATCACAACCAGCCATTCTTGCTTCACGATACGCATACGCCTGACGTGAAGAAGCCCAAAGGAACTCGAAGTTAGAAGTTGTTCCACGAACTGAATCGTAATAATCAATACCGTTAGCAATAATATTAATTGGATCAAATCCAGCATCGGCGATGCGCCCTGCAAATACAGAGATAATTGCACGGGTATTTGGGTTCAAAAAGTTGATTACGTTCTTAATCTGATTAACAGTAAAAATAGCAGTTACGTTAAGTTTGATACCTTCATCAGAAAGTGTCTTGATTATATCATAAGTGTTACGACCATCAATATGCATTACAGGAATTTTGACGTAGACGTCGTAACCACCTTCTTCGCCCCAGGAATCAATCAAACGAGCCTGACGAATAATTTCAAAAGGATCATCAGCAAAAACTTCAAGACTTAAATTTGTCTCGGGTCGATTAGTTGCAAGATAATTAATAGCTCTCTTAGCAAAATCTGTATAATCTGTAATTCCTGCCTGACGCATAAGAGTTGGATTAGTCGTGAATCCCTTAATCATAGGATCCTTAGCAGCTTCGATAATACCTGTCATATCAGCGCCATCGGCGTATAATTTAATCATATTTTGGCTCCAAAAAATCATCAACAGTGTCAATAAGTATTGCTGCTTGCAACACATTATCAACTATGTAGTCTGGTTGTTTATCTTTATGTTCTATAGGATAGATGTAGGTTTTACCAACGAAAATTGTACTGAGTTTGCTTTTATTCCCAGCAACAATATCTTTCCAACGATCACCAATTATATATGAACTTCCACGATCGATCTGATATTGTTTTATCAGAGTTTCGATCATACCATTATTTGGCTTATACCAAGCAGATCTACGTTCGAAAGCACAAAGAACTTCATCAATCCCAAGCCAGGATTTCAGTAATCTGTTCATAAGTTGAAGGTGTGGTGCTGGTAGTTTTCCGTCATATACGTCTGGCTGATTCGTTACTACAAATGTAGTATAGCCTAAACTCTTGATTAAGTCAACAGCATGTTTTGCGCCATCAACAAATTGAAATTCGTTGATATTCCAAGGAGCTGTATACTCATCGCCATGTTTTACGAGATGGTTAAGAACACCATCTCGATCAAAGAAAACAGCTTTGTTTACCATTTTGTCTGGTTAATTTGCAACTTTGGATGAGAAACGATACAGTGCCATACTACAGCCTGGAATGCTTCAGAATGCGGCGTTATACGATCGGGGAATAAAGGCGGAACAACTAAACAAACGTCTGAGTTTGATGCGGTGTATCCATCATTTTTACCGACAATACCAACAACAGTAGCGTCTACTGATTTAGCGAGCTTGATTGCTTTAATAAGTCCAACAGAAACATTACGCTCTTCGTCGCCACCACCAACAGAAAGAATAAAGATAGTATCAAGATGATTTAGTCGGCTTACTTTGAGATACTCGACAAATACGGTGTCAAACCCTTCATCGTTTGTTCGAGCAGTAACTTCTGATGCGTTATCAGTTGGTGCATAAGCTTCGATTCCGCAGAGCTTTCGGAGGTCGTTAACCATGTGTGAGGCATTGCCAGCACTACCGCCAACTCCAAGTACGAAGACACGACCTTCGTTGTAATCTCTAGTATTTGAGAGGGCTGAAACAAGGCGCTCTACTCCATTCTTATCAATAGTATCGGCAATTGAAACGACTTCTGAAAAATACTGATCACTAAAACTCATGTCAAACGGCTCCTCAATTCAGTTGAACTATAACCATGATACCTGTTATTATATAGTATTTCTATCCCACGCTTCTCACAAATATCCTGACCAGTTACATATGTGTCCTTATATTCAATACCAACGAATCGAATGTTGATGGGTTCAATAGCCATGATATTGATAAGGTCTTCTTCTGTTTCGTATGGAATAATCTCATCAACGTACTTGCAAGCACGAAGCTGAACATATCTTTCATATACAGATTGAACAGGAGCATTTTTAGCAGGACGGTCAACTCTAGGATTTACATGCAGTCCTACAATCAACCAATCACAATGTTCCTTACATTCTCTAAGCATTTCGACGTGACCTGCATGAAGCAAGTCGAATGCACTACAAGTAAATCCTGTGCTCATTTAAATACTCTAAATCCTGCTTTTTCATGTTGATGGACACCAATACATTCATAATTCATATCGTTCTTTACAAGATACTCATTGAATGCTTTAAACTCGTGATCTTCATAACCACCATAACCAAAAATTTCGTCGAATACAATAATAGTTCCGTCTACGATTCTATCCTGCAAATTATCAAAGATAGTTTTTGTCGCAGAATAGATATCACAGTCGATATGAAGAAAAGCCACAGGTCCTTCATTTTCTTCTAGGAATGGAGCTAGCGTATCTTCAAACCAACCCTTAACTAAGGTTACGTTTTCTGGAAGATCTGTAGGAACGTCGCAAGCGAACGCTCCTTTTAGGACGCTTGGTCTCCAATCTTCAGGCAACCCTTCGAACGAATCGAAACCATAAACAGTTTTGTTAGGAAATCCATTCGCTATCTTTCGGATAGAGTCACCACGAGCAACGCCGAACTCTAATACCAAACCATCGACTTTTGTAGCTTCAAAGTATGTAGACATATTAAAGTCTACATTCGGTGCATTTGTTATTCTATCAAGAAGTAGGATCAACGGACTTACCCAAGTACTTCATAATGTTTCCCGGGCTCGAAACGCCATAAGGATCATCTTCAGCACTGTCTGTAAAACCAGGTTCCTCGAACCAAGCTTCAACAACGCCGTTGTTTACAATGGCTGCGTAACGCCAGCTACGTTCGCCGAAACCGAGATTTTCTTTATCGACCAACATCCCCATTTTCTGGGTGAATGTTCCATTTCCGTCGGGAATCATCTTTACGTTTCTGAGGCTCTGTGACTTAGCCCAAGCATTCATAACGAAAGCATCGTTGACTGAGATACAATAGATTTCGTGGATACCGTGTTCACGAAACTTATCATACATAAAATCAAAATCAGGTAGCTGAAACGTATCGCAAGTTGGCGTAAAAGCTCCGGGCAAAGAGAAAATAATAACTCTCTTGTCGCCAAACAAATCGTAGCTGTTTACGTCCTTCCAACGGTAAGGATTAGATCCGTCAACGCTTTCGTCACGGACACGTGTTTTAAACGTAACAGCAGGAATCAATTCACCGATTCTCTTAGCGTTACGCTTCTTGTTTTCTGATTCTTTCCAATCGTCAAAATCGTGCATAATAACCTCCTTTAGGCTTGACGTGTTAGGTAATTAGGGCGGATATACTTAGCGCCAAAGAATTCCTTGACGAGATTGATAACAACCTGATCATCATATTCTTTGCAAGAAAATACATCGAGGTACATAGCATTACCGCCCATACCGTCGTCTGGTACAAAGTGAGCACAAATGTTTGAAGTTTCGATAAGCTGAACAAGAGTATACCCAGCCTTATTACCAGATCCAAAATTTACGATCTGTGGTTCGCCATATGCGACCATGTCAATGTCCTTGACGAGACGCTTCACGAAATTGTAAATAGTATTTTCGCTGGTGATACACGCATGATCAAGTTCTGCGCAATCAAGCATTAGATGAAACCCCCAGTATGCCATATTATTCTCCTTTCAAAGATTTTGATTTGTGGATGAAACCCAGTTTTTGTTTTTCTGGCCATTGCTTAAGATAATCATTATCTTCGTCGAAGAGGCGCAGGTATTCTTCTTTAGTGATTGTTCTACTTGAAATGTCAAACTCGCCAAGGTGGCGTTGACTCATTTCTTCTACTGTTCCTGGGTCGAGAATAACATCTTCGACTGCCCAAGTGTTGTCATCGCCTTCAGGAATTTCAACGGCATAACGATGAAGAAACTGCGAGATAGTTTCAACCAAAACTAACTTTGACATTTTTAGTACCCGTCAATTTCCTGAACATATTCTACTGAGTCGATACGGAAAGAACGCCAACCGCCGGCATGAACATCCCAACAAGCTATAACGTTTTTGTTCTCACGCTTCTTGTGTTCTTCGTCTAGGTGTTTGGAGTCTATGCTGATTGGAATGTAACGTTGATCTAGCGTACAACGCATAATACGCTTTTCGCCGTTTACCTTATTAAAAGTCACTTCACATACCTTCTGCTTGAGATCAGCAAGCAGAGTATCACGCTGATAAGTTGTCATAATATCACCTATTCATTCAAGAGGATTTGTGGCTTATTTAGTTCTTCGTTTAGTTTTTCTGCGAGCTGAGTATACCCACCGATGTAAAACCCATCAACAACGATCACGGGAAACGTCTTTGCTGTCGGGTATGTTTCTAACAGATGTTCACGGGTGAAATCCCTATCAAGGATCTTTTCCCGTAATGAATACCGTTCTTTGAAAGAGCTGTTTTTGCTCGTACACAATACGGGCAGTCTGGCTTCGACCAGATAACTACATTACCAATCATGACAAACGAATATCCCAGTAAGCATCAATATCAAGAGGATCCGTCGGGTCGTATCCGTTGATAATCATATCAGCCACTACTAGGTCTTCTAGATACACTTTCATTTGCTTTCACTCCTATATAGATCAGTTTACCATCTCGGTAAAGTTTGAAGATCGTTCTATCGCTTTCGAAAACCACCTTAACATCATTATAGCGGGTTTTCATTTTTTTGTCAACCATAAAGATGCTCTTTGATTGACTTTTTTTCTTTTTTTTCATAATACGCTAGAGTGGTTAGTAATTTCTTTTCTTTCTCGTCAGCATATGGTTCCAAGTCTAAATCAGGCGGAACAATATCAAGTTGATCCGTATGAACCTTTTTTA
>Ga0209083_1002275_pt1 | contig 18651 bp, 18 predicted proteins | sample AM7aDNAmetaG_FD_184132 | JGI IMG/M metagenome (GOLD analysis project Ga0209083, IMG submission 184132) | Freshwater microbial communities from Finland to study Microbial Dark Matter (Phase II) - AM7a DNA metaG (SPAdes) (version 3) | ecosystem: Environmental > Aquatic > Freshwater > Lake ...
GCTTAATTATCTCTCCTTCGTCCATAATCCCAATTAAAGAATATTGACATTATATTACTTAATTTTTCTGGTCCAAATGAATTCTGAGGGAATTTTTCAGAGACTTAAGTGGGAGCTAAACACGTACCTTTAAAATAATCTCCTAAATTAACTCCCACAAAATCACCATAAATAGCCTCTAAATGATGTATATAAAGATATTGCTAATATAACGATTAATCAGTATATTATTAAATTCAGACGCTAAATATCCAATTTGTCTACCCTCACTAATCAATCTTCCTGATGACTGATGAGATTCTAATCAATATGGTTTTTATTGGCTATTCCTGCTAATACGTTGAATATATAATGTTCACTTTTTATGCGGGTTAATAAAAATGATGACCCATACCGCCCATTGTACAGAGAATGGCGAATAGAATCCCCATAGTCCCTATCTTGAATTGCCAAAAAATCAACTACTAAAAGCGCAACATATCATATCCATGTGCAGCAATAACGAGGATCTATCGGCATACTTGCAGAGCTTCGGATTTTCAGAGGAAGAACTGAATTGCTTTATGGATGAACTCAATTCCTTCAGGTCGATTCCGGGCATCACCATTGAGCGGCACATGAACCGCGCCATCAATACCATTGAATAAGGAGATCGACACACCTTCCTGAAGGGGCTTATTGGTGGGATTAGTTATCCGAAAAGCTGTAGATTCCTTGATAGAACCTGATTTAACCGCGGAAGAAATGTGAATCAACCGGGAAATCGAAAATTTGAGGTCCGGTAGATAAGTTCGGATGTAAAAAGTGAAGTTTTATTGACCAGAAACGACTGGATGTGCTGAAGAAACTGGTTATTATCAGATTCGGGTTAGCAGTCCTTCTAATTCCTGTTATCCTCTTTGCTTTAGCTGGAGCTCTTCACTACTTGGCAAGGCTGGCTCTATTGGGTAGTTTTGATCATACCCATGCTTACAGCAGTGAGTTATCTCTCGAAATCAGATCCTGAGCTACTGGTGTGGAGGATAAAGTTGCGTGAGAAAGAACAAGAACAAGAGACTATAGTCATCTTGGGAACCGCGATCTTCTTGGCATGATTCAAGATACCGATTAAATCTCTTTAAAGCAGACCTGAAGTCTTCGGTCCTAACCTTTCTACCCCAGTTCACATTCAACCGCTTCTTTGGCATCTTGCATCATCCTTGATGCAGGGCATGAAAAAGAATCCAATCACCCATAGCATAAATCCATGGATGTTAAAGACATAAAATCGATATCAATAGTGCGGGGGATGGGATTCGAACCCACGAACACCTTCGTGACTGGACCCTGAATCCAGCGCCTTTGACCTGGCTTGGCAACCCCCGCGAAAGATGCAGCCAATCTCATGCAGTAGTAGTATTTAATTGTATTCGTGGTCCTGGCAGGCTCCCGAAAGCTCTGCCTTCCTTTTCCAATCGTTCTAACCAAGCCCGCCCGGCGTTGAGGGCGCCTAGCCATAGCGCGGGAGGCCCACTGGGTCGACTCGCGGCACCCACCGCAATGCAGAATTGTGTAGATCAAAGCAGTTATCCTGCAAACGATATCCGGGAAATCGATTGAGAAAACATCCGATCCCAATCGCCTCAGATATCCAAACCGTTGATTAATCCGGCCCGGCTAAAGAATATTTTTCTAATTATAAAAATAAGGATTGACACCCCGCCTTAGACTAAAATTAAAAGCGATCTATCTCTTCCCTCTGGAAGGGCGCTATCCCCGGCAAGCTTCCAAATTCTGATTCAATCGGGCGCTCTTGCCCCGCCTCCTCTGCCCGGAAGGCAACGCCCCTTCGCTCCAGCTCCGCCATCAATTCTTCCATGAAGATCCCTTTCCCTGTCACATGCTCGTGCTCGCACTCCCGCACGCGCCCGCCCGCGTAGCCACTGCTCGTAGTATCGACGCCGCAGCTCGGGCTCCCCGCCAGCCCCACGATCTTGATCCGCTTGCCTTGCCGGGCCAGCATCTCCAGAAGATCGGCGCAGTGAACTATGAGCGACCGGCAAAAGCGCCGGAACTCCGGCACATCCAACTGGTTTCGGGTTGAAGCCCAGCGATCCAGTCCTAGGTAGAGCGCCTCCGGGCAGGGTAGCTGGATAAGGGGGCCCTCCGGCCGGAACGGCACAGGTCGCAGCCCCTTGACTCTGGTGAAAGGATTGAGCAGGCAGTGGGCCGCGACCGTGACCTCCGGCTCAGTGATGGTATCCGGTTTACTATCCGTTTCGCATTTCGTTGTCGATGGCATCTGATGTCACGCTCATTCGTTGGTAAAGATTACAATATGGTTATGAGCCTACAATTATAAAATAAAAAGCGGATCAAAAAGTGGACTTATCCATCCATTGCTTGCTCTTGATGTACTGGTAGAACCTGATGCCGTCCAGGTCGTCGTAGAAGACGATCTTCTCGGCCCGCTCGCCCAACTTCACCTTCAAGGTGTTGGTATGAAACTCCGCCACATACTCGACATCATCGATCTTCTCCAGCGGCAAAGTCTGCATACTGTCCCAGGCGAACCCGGGCCGCACGAAGTGCACATTCTTCCTGGTCGTAACCAGATAGCCTAGGGTCTTCTCCAGCATGCCCATCCTGGCGATGGCGAGCATTGTCTCTGAGGCCTGGCTGTGCAGCAGCGCGGGGGCGATGAGGACCGGCTCTTCTCCTGCCTTGAGCAGCTTCTTGACCGCCCGGTTCAGCTTCTTGGGTACGGTGGGACCTGTCTCTTTCTCTCTTTCGATCTCAGGGATCTCTGTCATCTTCTCTTGGGGCCTCAAATCACTTCAGCGCCAAAACAAGGCGCTTCATGTCACAATCTTGTCGAGACAGTCGTTCTCCAGAGCTACGCGCACCTCGCGCGCGAGGCGGCGTCCCGTGGACATGTTGGTGCGCCAGAGCGCATTTCCATAGGGATGACCGACAGCCATGTGCACATTGGTGCCGCCTCCGATCCTCGGTGCGACGTCGTAAATGAAGAAGTTCAGGTCTTTATCCACACAGGTCTGCAGACAGAAGGGCCCGATGATGCCGGGTGCATAGTACTCCTGCGTCGCCTCGACGTACTTCTCCGCCAGTGTAAAGGCCTTCTCCAGAAGCGACTCGCGCAGGGTTGCAGAATTGTGGCCGCAGACCGTGTACTCCGGGTTGATCTGGCGTTCGTTCAACGTCAGCTGCTGCGGGGCAGGAAGACGGCAGTGACCGTCCAGGCTGGTCTCAAAGCGCCAGTCTATGCCGATGAGTTCGATGCGTTTTGTGATGGGCGAGTAGAAATAGTCCAGATTGAAGACCGGCCCAATGATGTAGCGCTCAATTCGGGCCAGCTCAATTCCATCCTGGTCGATCACATTCTGGCGGAGCAACAGGTCTGCTTTCTGGCAGTACTCCTCATAGGAGGCGGCAGTGAAAAATCCCCGTTCCAGGGTCTTCACGGCATGGGGGAGCTTGACCATGACCAGCTGATTGATGTCCTCTGCCTCGATCGGCTCGGGAAAAGGCAGTCCTGCCTTCTCCAGGAGCCAGTAGTAGTCCCTCTTGTCGCCGCGCTCTTCAGAACGCAGCAAATTCCGGGAGCCTAGCAGGGGAAGCATGAACTGGTCCTCAACGGCATCAATTCCGCAGTAAGAGGTGAACGACCGGTTGGGAACAAACAGTGTATTCTTCTCTCTGAGAATCTCCTGGTTCTCCTGCTCTAAAATCTCCGGGAACTTCTTGAGCATCATGACCTCATCGATCATGCCGGTAACGATCTTGCCTTTCTTGTCCCGGTCGGCACGGAAATATTTGACATAAGGCTTCTCCCGCCCCTCCTGGCATACCGCCAGCGTCCTGAAATTCTCCTCCACTGCGCCGTCTGCCGTATCCAGGGCAGAGTGGGAAGCAATCATCCCGATTCGAAGATCTTCGAGGTCGTATCCCTCCAAGACCTCCAGAACCTTGCTGCGATCGATCAAGTCAGAGCACCTCAAAATAATTGTGTTGGTCCTTCATATTTTCATCCCGATTTATCAAGATGGCCCTATCATGCACAGAACTCCCCATTTACATTTCACTCCCAAGGTCGCAACTAATCCTTTTTATTATATCACACCACATAATTATGATCTCACCCATCCCCCTTCCCGGCTTCCGGCAGAACCTTGGCCTTACCTGCAAAGTTATAGTACCTTTGGTCATCTCTCGTCCTTACAATATTTCATCGTTGCCACGATAAAGATTATGCCTTCCTGATCGTCGGCTCGACAAATCTTCCTGTATCAATTCCCGGGGCTATCCACCACCGTCCGGCCGCTCAAATGTATGTGACCCGGGCTTTGTGTCCTATTATCGGCGGCGCAGCTCTGGGCGGGCGGACTTTGGTCTTGTCACAAACGTACAAAGCCCTGTCTCTTTTCCGGAATTTTTCGTGCATTACTTTAATATACTTCATTCTCATTGAGAAGTAGTTCACCATTGGGAGTTGAAATATTTTGGCGGGCAGAGCTTGGAAGTTTGAAGACGATATCGATACCGATGCCATCATTCCTGGACGCTACCTGGTAATAAACGATCCCCGGGAGCTGGCGGCGCATCTTTTCGAGGGCGTCAGGCCGGAGATGGCGAAAGAGGTTCATTCAGGCGATTATGTGGTGGCAGGTGAGAACTTCGGATGCGGATCCTCTCGAGAGCATGCGCCTCTGGCGCTAAAAGGGGCAGGTGTGTCCGCGGTTGTTGCCAAGTCCTTTGCCAGGATCTTCTTCCGCAACGCTATCAATATCGGCCTGCCTCTATTCATCTGCTCTGAGGTAGATCGGGTCTCGGACGGTTCCTCAATCGAGATCGATATGGCCCGCGGAGTGATTCACAACACTTCTCGCGACGAATCGTATAAAACCACGCCACTTCCTGATTTCTTGAGAGAGATCGTCGATGTGGGCGGCCTTGTAGAATATACCAGGCGACAGGTGGCCGGAGTGAAGGCATGAATTATAAAGTACCAGTTATAGCAGGCGACGGCATAGGCCCGGAGATCATAGCCGAGGGCAAAAAGGTTCTGGAGGCGGCGGCAGACAAGTACAACTTCGCCATCGAGTGGAGGGGTTATTCACTGGGGGCGGAGCACTACCTGAAGACAGGAGAGCTGGTGAGCGAAGAGACTCTGAAAGATCTGAGCCATTACCGCGCCATATACCTGGGCGCCATCGGCGACCCGCGCGTCGCGCCGGGCATCCTGGAGAAGGGCGTTCTTCTGGCCATGCGCTTCTACCTCGATCAGTATGTGAACCTCCGGCCCGTCAAACTCCTGGAGGGAGTCTGGACGCCTTTGAAGGATAAAACCTCTAAGGATATCGACTTCGTGGTGGTTCGCGAGAATACTGAGGACTTCTACATTGGAATGGGCGGTCGCGCACGCCGGGGCGAGAGCCATGCCGATTTTGAGATCAAACGCAATCTCTACAACATCAAGTTCGGCCTGGATATCGACTCCGATAGCGAAGAGATCGGATACCAGATCGGGGAGGTCAGTCGCGAGGGCTGCCAGAGAGTTATAAAGTACGCCTTTGATCTGGCCTCAAAACGCCGCCACACCGTCTCCAGCGTGGACAAGGCCAATGTGCTCAGCGATATCTACGGCCTCTGGCGGGAGGTCTTCCTGGATGTGGCGCGCGGCTATCCAACGGTCAAACACGACTTCAACTTCGTGGATGCCATCACCATGTGGTTTGTTAAGAACCCGGAGTGGTTCGATGTGGTCGTCGCTCCCAACATGTTTGGTGACATCATCACGGATCTGGGTGCCATGATACAGGGGGGCCTCGGGCTCGCGCCCGGCGCGAACCTTAATCCGGAGGGCACGAGCATGTTCGAGCCGATACATGGTTCCGCTCCAAAATATAAAGGTCAAAACAAGGTGAACCCCGTTGCAACCATCTGGGCGGGGGCCCTGCTCCTGGAACATCTGGGCCAGGCAGAAGCGGCCAAGGATATCGTTTCGGCCATTGAACGGAACCTATTTGAGGGCAGGATAAAGACGTACGACCTGGGAGGAAGCTCAACCACCTCCGAGGTAGGCTCGGAGATAGCCCGCCTGGTGGGACTTGTCTGAGTCCCACAAGGGAAAAAGCTTTATGTGGGATGCCTTTATTCCTCACTCAGTGCAGCAATTTGGGCTTGAGGCATGCCAGGCCATGAGGGCTCGTAGCTCAGTTAGGCAGAGCGTCTGGCTTTTAAATTTTTGTATGAAGATACCAGGTGGTCGAGGGTTCAAATCCCCCCGAGCCCGTTTGGAGTTTCCTTGAGCCCGTCTGCTGCTCCTTCTAAAAAGAAGGTGGTTCTAGTGACCAAGTTTGCCGTAAGAGATCATGAAATGGTTCCGGATCACGTGCTGCTCACTCCGGAAGAAGGCGTTGAGGTGCTGAAAGCATTTAATATAGTTGCTCCGCAGCTGCCCAAGATTCACATAAATGACCCCGCTGCCAAAGAGATCGGGGCAAAAGTAGGCGATATAATTAAGATAGTCCGGAAAAGTACAACGGCTAAGCATTCGGTCTTTTACCGGCTGGTAATCGATTAAGGGTGGTCTTTTGCTCGACAGAAATGTTCTCTATAGCTCTTATTTTACCCGAGATAAGCTGGTGCATCATCATATCAACTCCTTCAATGATTTTATAGACAAAGGTCTGCAGAAGGTCATAGACGAAGTGGATATCATCGAGACCAACATCGAAAATACTTACGTGAAGCTGGGCAAGATCCGGGTGGAAAAGCCCATGGTGCGCGAAGCGGACGGCTCCGTGGAACGGCTTTATCCCAACGATGCCAGGCTTCGCAACCTAACTTATGCCTCACCCATCAAGCTGGAGATGACCATCGTTGAGGGCGAGACGGAGAAGGATCCCGTGGAAGCGGACATAGGCACGCTGCCCATCATGCTCAACTCCAGAGTCTGTAACCTTTATTCGCTGACTGCAGATGAGATGATATCCTACGGCGAGGATCCATCCGATCCGGGCGGCTACTTCGTGGTCAACGGCTCAGAGCGAGTGATCATGACACTGGAGGATCTGGCACCGAACAAGATCCTTGTCGAATACAACCAGCGCTATGATGAGAATATCGAGGTGGCCAAGGTCTTCAGCCAGAGGCAGGGATACCGCTCCCTGGTCATCGTCGAGCGAGGCAGGCGTTCCATTTTGGAGGTCTCCTTCCCGTCGGTCTCCGGGCGTCTTAACTTCGTGACGTTGCTTCGATCATTGGGCATGGAGACTGATATGGATATTGTGAAAGCCGTATCAGACAACCCGGAGATCATCAAGTTCATGCTGGAAAACCTGGAGGAAGCCGAGGTCTCGACCAATGATGAGGCCCTGGAGAAAATCGGATCGCGCGTGGCTGCCGGCCAGGCCAAGGAGTACCAGAAGAAGAGGGCGACCTATGTCCTGGACAGGTATCTGTTGCCTCATATCGGCGTAGATGAAAAGGATCGCTATGCAAAAGCTCTCTTCCTTTCGCGCATGGCCGAAGCCTGCTTCGAGCTGGCGCTGGTGCGCCGCGGCGAAGATGATAAGGATCACTACTCCAACAAGAGGCTGAAGCTCTCCGGAGATCTGATGGAGGATCTCTTCCGCGTGGCCTTTAACCGTCTCACCAGAGATATAAAATACCAGTTGGAGAGGGCCAGCATGAGGAACAGAGACCTGAATGTGGTGACCACAGTCCGGGCGGATGTCCTTACCGAAAGGATGATTCATCCCCTGGCCACGGGCAACTGGGTCGGCGGAAGAACGGGTGTCTCCCAGCTCTTGGATCGCACGGATTACATGGCCTCTCTCTCTCATTTGCGCCGTGTGATCTCGCCTCTATCCAGATCGCAGCCTCACTTCGAGGCCAGAGATCTGCATGCAACGCAGTGGGGTCGCATCTGTCCCAGCGAGACGCCTGAGGGGCCAAACTGTGGCCTGGTAAAGAACTTCGCCCAGGGAGTTGAACTCTCCAAGGGCGCGGACGATTCGGATAGTGTTAAGAAGATTTTGATGGATTTAGGCGTGATTTCGGTAGGTGGTAATGTTGGCTGAGGCCTTGACTAGCGGCGCTCGAGTTTATCTAAACGGTGAGATCATAGGGCATCATGAAGACCCCCAAACACTGGTAGAGAATTTGCGCCGCCTCAGGCGTTCGGGCACCCTCAGCAGTCAGATGAACGTGGCCTATTTTGAGGACACCAATGAGATCTTCATGAATACCGACTCCGGTCGAGCCAGAAGGCCGCTGATTGTGGTGGAGAACGGCAAGGCATTGGTGACCGAGGAGCATGTGACAAAAATCCAGAAGGGTGAGATGACCTTTGCCGATCTGGTAGCATCCGGCCTCGTGGAGTATATGGACGCAGAGGAGGAGGAGAACAGCTTCATCGCCATCTGGGAAGAGGATATCAAATCTGATCATACTCATCTGGAGCTTGATCCGTCGCTCATTTTAGGCATAGCTGCAGGTCTTGTGCCTTATCCCGAGCATAACGCCAGCCCCAGAAATACCATGGGCGCAGGAATGGTCAAGCAATGCCTCGGAATGTCCACAGCCAACATGAGGCTGCGGCCCGATACGCGAGGTCATTACCTCAACAGTCCCCAGAAGGGAATAGTCAGGACCAAGACTTCAGGAGCTGTGGGATTCGACGAAAGGCCGGCCGGCCAAAACTTCGTGGTCGCGGTCCTTGCTTATGAAGGATACAACATTGAAGATGCTCTGGTCATGAACCGCGGCTCAATCCAGCGCGGTCTTGCTCGAAGCCACTTCTTCCGCGTCTCGGAGGCCGAGGAACGAAAGTACCCCGGTGGTCAAGAGGATAAATTCGAGATTCCTGATGTGGAGGTGCGCGGCGCCCGGGGCAGCGAGGCCTATGATCAACTGGACTCGGATGGCCTCGTGAACCCCAATGCCTATGTGGGTCCGAACGACGTGCTCATCGGCAAGACCAGTCCTCCCCGGTTCCTGGAAGAGCCTTCCGAGTTCGGCCTGACGCCTCAGCAGCGACGCGAGACCTCTGTGACCATGCGTTCCAATGAGCGGGGTGTGGTGGACATGGTTATACTAACTGAGTCCTCCAATGGCAACCGCCTGGCCAAGGTCAAGAGCCGGGACCAGCGCATTCCGGAATTGGGCGATAAGTTCGCTTCCCGTCACGGCCAAAAAGGTGTAGTGGGTTTGATTGTACCCCAGGAGGATATGCCCTTCACGGAATCGGGTATCGTGCCTGACTTACTGCTCAATCCTCATGCCATCCCCTCTCGTATGACTGTAGGCCACGTTCTGGAGATGATTGGCGGAAAGGTCGGATCTCTTGAGGGAAGGTTCGTGGATGCCACCGCATTCTTGGGCGAGAATGAGCCGGATCTCCGCTCTGCCTTGAAGAAGTTCGGCTTCTCTCACACTGGTCGTGAAATTCTTTATGATGGCGCCACTGGTGAGCAGATAATGGCTGATCTCTTTGTTGGAGTAATCCTCTATCAGAAGCTCTATCACATGGTCACCGGCAAGATGCACGCCAGATCCCGGGGTCCGGTGCAGGTCTTGACCCGTCAGCCCACGGAAGGGCGCGCCCGAGAAGGCGGTCTGCGGTTTGGTGAGATGGAGAGGGATGTGCTCATTGCCCATGGCGCGGCACTCGCTCTCAAAGAACGCCTGGTGGATGAATCGGATAAAGTCACTGAGCTTGTCTGCAGCCATTGCGGCATGATTGCCATACACGACCGGCGCAGAAATGCGGACTTCTGCCCGACATGTGGAGCAGACACGGAGATCTATCCCGTGGAGATGAGCTATGCCTTCAAGCTTCTATTGGACGAGATCAAATCGTTAGGCGTCGCGCCGCGGCTGATCCTGGAAGACGCGGTCTAGGTGGAAATATGACAGTTCCCAAGAGAATTGGTAAGATCCGTTTCGGCCTCATCTCTCCCCAAGAGTTTAGGAAGATGAGTGTAGTCAAGATCATTACAGCAGACACATACGATGATGATGGGTTTCCCATTGAAATGGGGTTGATGGATCCAAGGCTGGGTGTTATTGACCCCGGCCTGCGCTGTCGATCCTGCGGCGGTCGGCCCGGAGAATGTCCCGGCCACTTCGGCCATATAGATCTCATCGCTCCCGTGATTCATGTGGGTTTTGCTAAACTGATAAGAAAAATCCTGCGGGCCGTCTGCAGGGATTGTTCCCGTCTCATGCTCAAAGAAAATGAGAAGAACATGTATCTTGAGCAGATCCAGACCCTGGAGCGGCTTGGTCAGATGACGGACGACACCGTCAATAAGGTCTTCTCCGAGGCGCGCAAGAATAAGACCTGCCCCTACTGCGGGGCGCCTCAGCAGGAGATCAAATTCGAGAGACCGCTTTCCTATATCGAAGCGGGCCATAAGCTCACCGCCTCGGATATTCGCGACAGGTTCGAGAAGGCCCCTGACGACGACATCCAGGTTATGGGCATGAATCCGGCCACAGCCAGGCCGGAATGGATGATTCTAACCGTGCTGCCCGTGCCGCCGGTCACCATGCGTCCCTCCATCACACTGGAGTCCGGTCAGAGGAGCGAGGATGACCTCACGCATAAGCTGGTGGACATCATTCGCATTAACCAGCGTTTCCAAGAAAACCGGGAGGCAGGTGCACCTCAGCTCATTATTGAGGATTTGTGGGAGCTTTTGCAGTATCATGTCACCACATTTTTGGACAATACCGTCTCAGGCGTGCCGCCCGCGCGCCACCGGAGCGGCCGGCCTCTGAAAACGCTCTCGCAAAGGCTGAAGGGCAAGGAAGGACGTTTCCGGGGTTCGCTCTCCGGCAAGCGGGTTAATTTCAGCGCCAGAACGGTCATCTCCCCCGACCCTAATCTCAGCATTGGTCAGGTCGGCGTCCCCATGGACATAGCCATGGAGCTATCTGTGCCCATGATTGCCAACACCAGGAATATGGAGATCGTGAAGACATTCGTGCGCCGCGGCCCGGATCGCCATCCGGGTGTGAACTATGTAACCCGGCCTGACCAAAGACGCGTCAAGGTAACCGATAAGAACTGCGAGGAGGTTGCCGAGCAGATCGATATCGGCTGGAAGATCGACCGGCAGCTTGCAGATGGTGATATAGTCCTCTTTAACCGGCAGCCTTCCCTGCATAGAATGTCCATCATGTCCCATCGCGTCAAGGTCATGCCTTACAAGACCTTCCGGCTCAACCCAGCCGTCTGTCCACCCTACAACGCAGACTTCGACGGGGATGAGATGAACATGCACGTGCCTCAAACCGAGGAGGCGCGGGCTGAGGCCGAGATTCTCATGCGCGTGCAGGAGAACATCCTCTCGCCGAGATTCGGGGGCCCCATCATTGGCGGCATACACGACTACGTGACGGGATCCTTCCTCCTGACCCACCTGAGAAAGCCCATTGATCGCCGGGGGGTGATGGAGCTCGTAAAGAAGTTTGAATTTTCCGAGCTGCCCGAACCCGAAGGCGTCGTGGATGGCAAGCCCTACTGGACGGGAAAACAGATATTCAGTCTCATCCTGCCTCGCGGCCTGGACCTGAGCTTCAAGGCGGATTTCTGCTACAACTGTGACGTCTGCAAGGGTGAGGACTGCGAGAATGATGCCTATGTCGTCATTGAAGACGGCCAGCTTATAATGGGAACCATCGACGCTGAGGCTGTGGGGGCCTTCAAGGGCAAGATAACAGACAGGATAATAAAGGAGTACAGCCCCTCCGTCGCGAGCGAGTTTCTGGACAGGATGACCCTTCTGGCATTGAGGGGCATCATGTATGCCGGATTCAGCTTTGGCATAGATGACGAGGACATCCCGGCGGCGGCGGCGGAGCAGATTGACGATACCACGCGCACGGCTCGCGAGAAGTCGCAGCAGCTCATCGAGGCCTATAACGCCGGGGAGCTGGAATCCCTGCCCGGCCGTACACTGGATGAGACTCTGGAGATGAGAATCATGCAGACTCTGGGCAAGGCCAGGGATACGGCAGGCAAGATCGCAGGCCAGTACCTGGGCCTGGACAACTCCGGTGTGGTCATGGCCGTGAGCGGTGCGCGCGGCAGCATGCTCAACCTGACCCAGATGGCGGCATGCGTCGGTCAGCAGTCGGTGAGAGGCGAGCGTATTATGCGTGGCTATGCCGGCAGAACCCTCCCCCATTTCCGGCGGGGAGATTTGGGCGCAGAGGCGCATGGCTTCGTAGAGTCGAGCTATAAAGATGGACTGAACCCCACGGAGTTCTTCTTCCATGCCATCGGTGGTCGCGAAGGTCTGGTGGATACGGCGATTAGGACATCGCAGAGCGGTTATCTGCAGCGTCGGCTGGTTAACGCCCTGCAGGATTTGGAGGTTAAATACGACGGCACAGTCAAGGAGACGAGGGGCATGATTGTCCAGTTCCAGTACGGCGAAGATGGGGTCGATGCTTCCAGACGAGACTACGCCAGCACGGATAACGTCAAACGCATCATCAAGAGCGTGCTGAAGAAGAAGGAGTCGGCATGAGCCTATCAGAAAAGGATATCCTGGAGAAGCTGGAAGGAATTGACCTCCCCCCGAGCATCAAGGAAGCAATGCAGATGGGATTGAAAGGGGTGGAGGTAAGCTCTAAGCAACTGGATGAGATTGTATCCCAGGTATCTTCTGATTATCAGCATTCCCGAGTGGAGCCCTGCGAAGCAGTGGGAGTGGTCGCTGCGCAATCCATTGGCGAGCCGGGCACGCAGATGACCATGCGTACCTTCCACTACGCGGGCGTCGCCGAGATCAACGTTACCCTGGGCCTTCCGCGGCTCATCGAGATTGTGGATGCGAGAAAGATTCCCTCAACACCCACCATGACCATAAAGCTCAATCAGGATTATGCCCACGACCGGGACCTGGCAAGAGAGGTGGCCTGGGCCATCGAGTCCTCTTCCATTCTCCACCTGGGGTCAATAGCCACCGACCTGGCGGAGATGAATGTGATCATTGAGCTGAACCCGAGTGCTCTCGAGCAGCGCAAAATCACTGCCGAAGAGGTCGCAACTCGTTTGAAGGAAGAGACGGGTCTTCCCGTGGATCAGAAGGAGAACCTGCTGGTAATGGCTCCCGAAGAGCCCTCTTACCGCGAGCTGCTGCAACTGGTTGAGAAGATCAAGAGGCTATCGCTCAAAGGCGTAGAGGGCATCAAGCGTGTCGTGATTCGCAAAGAGGGGGACGAGTATATTCTCTATACGGAAGGGTCGTCCCTCAAGAGAGTTATGCAGTTTGATGGAGTGGACCCAGATCGAATCAAGACCAACAATATAAATGAGATCGGAGAGGTGCTGGGCATAGAAGCTGCGCGAAATGCCATCATAAACGAAGCTACCGATACCCTGCGCGAACAGGGCCTTTCCGTGGATGTTCGGCATATCATGCTGGTCGCGGACATCATGACCGTAGACGGGGAGCTAAAGCAGATCGGACGGCATGGAGTCTCGGGCGAGAAAGCCAGCGTGCTGGCAAGAGCTGCATTCGAAGTAACCGTCAACCACATACTTGATGCGGCTATACGCGGGGATGTAGACGATCTCAAAGGCGTAACGGAAAACGTCATCGTGGGCCAGCCTATACAGCTCGGCACCGGAGATGTGACTCTGGTGGCAAGCAAGAGATGAGGTATTACAATGATAAATGTAGATAGAGCTCTTAGAAGTTCCATCAGAACGGGAAACGTGCTGCTAGGATCGAATAGGACCGTTGAAGCAGGACTGGACGGGCAGGCAAAGCTCATAGTATTTGCTCTCGATTGTCCTGTGGACGTAAGGATGAAGCTGGAGACCCTGGACCTTCCAGTCTATGGTTACCAGGGTAAGGGCAAGGACCTCGGATCCGCCTGTGGGAAACCCTTCTCCGTGGCCGCCTTGGCCGTCATCGAGCCAGGTGACTCGGAGATAATGGCACTGCAGCGTGAGATCCGGGGTGTTGAGGCATGAGTGAGTTTAAGCTCACCACCGAAGGAATCAGATATATTGCTTTGTTCGAGAGCCTGACGGGCGGCATGGCAAGGGACTGCGTCGTAGATGCTGAGAACGAACGCATCATTTTTGTCATAAAAAAAGGAGACATGGGCGCAGCCATAGGACGGAAGGGCTCGAACATCAACCGGGTAAAAAAGTCGGTAGGCAAGCAGATCGAGATCGTCGAGTACAGCGACGACGTAAAAGAGTTCTTGGAGAACCTCTTCCAGCCGGCAGCCATAAAGAACGTCATGGTTGTAGACAAGAATAGTAAGCGATTGGCTTATGTAGAGGTAGCCAATAAGGACAAAGGCATTGCCATCGGCAGAGATGGCCGCAACATATTAAAAGCCAAGATGCTTGCGCAGAGGCATCATGGCGTTGACGATATCATAATTCAATGAGACGGATCGCGATTTACTCAAGGTGAAATGAATGGGAAATGGAATCTACGCAGCCAGGAAACTGGAGAGTGATAGGAAGGAGATGAGGTGGAGCCATCCTAAGTATATTAGAAGGATGTCGGGGAGCAAGATGAAGGCTGATCCCCTGGGTGGAGCGCCCATGGGTAGAGGTATTGTCCTGGAGAAGGTCGGAATAGAGGCTAAGCAGCCCAACTCGGCCATAAGAAAGGCAGTGCGCATACAGCTCATCAAGAATGGCCGTCAGGTTACGGCTTTTACCCCTGGCGATGGAGCCATCGGATTCATAGATGAGCACGATGAGGTCCTGGTTGACCGCATCGGTGGGCGTCAGGGCCGGTCCATGGGAGATATCCCAGGAGTCAGGTTCAAGGTTATCGCCGTCAATAATGTCTCCCTGCAAGAGCTGGTGCGGGGCAGAAAAGAGAAGCCGGTTAGGTGAGTTAAAATGAAGGTATTCGGCAAATGGGACCCGGCTGAAGTAGAGGTTACAGACCCGAGCGTCAAGGGTTACATGAACCTGGCAGCCAAAGCGGTTATGCACTCCGGCGGCAGACATGCCAAGCAGCAGTTCAAGAAGTCTGAGCAGCACATCGTCGAGCGCCTGGTAAATAAGATGATGCGCAAAGAGAAGAATACAGGCAAGAAGCTCAAGGCTTATGGCATAGTAGAGAACGCCTTCGACATAATCGCCAAGAAGACCAAGGAGAATCCGCTCTCTGTCCTGGCCAAGGCCATAGCCAATGCCGGACCTCGCGAAGAAGTTGTCCGTCTCAAGTACGGCGGAATTACCGTACCTAAGGCCGTGGATACATCACCGCAGAGAAGGGTAGATACCGCGCTCATGTTCATAAGCAAGGGCGCTCATGCTGCCTCCTTTAAGAAGGCCAAAAAGGCAGATGCAGCTCTCGCGGATGAGATCATCGCGGCAGCGAACCATGATGTCAAGAGCTACGCCATCAACCACAGGGATAGTGTGGAGCGCGTGGCAAAGGCAGCGAGATAAACCGCTGCTAGCTAGCGATATAGGCGCGAGAGAATGCGCCTATATAAATCTATTTTTGATATTCAGATTTAAGATTTAGTTCCGGGTCTTCCTATAGTATTTATTATAGTAAGAATATAATAACAAAAATAGTTTATTAACTATTTATTTAGTTTGATGGATCACAGGTTATCTCACTTGAACCGCTTGATAAACGACTTGTCTATCCAGCTCTTCAGAGAGTAGATCAGCCTGGTTGGAACCCCAATGCAGGTTTTTCCCACCACACCCACGGCACAGTCAGCGCCCAAGGAAATTAGTGCCACCTGGCTGTCGGTGCTGGCGCGAACGGAATACTTCTCCATTGGTTTTCCCTCTGCCAGATGGGTCAGGTTGCGGGCGAGATGCTTGGCCTGCCGCTCCGCCTCCAGGCCGGTCCTGGTAGCCAGTTTTCCATCAACCTCAATCCAGGCGCAGTCGCCGATAGCAAAAACATTCTCTTTGGCCTGCAGATTCGGGTCAACCAGAATCCAGCCGTTCTTCTTGGGCAGATCAAGATCCTGAATGAACGGAGACGGTTTCACTCCAGCGGTCCAGATGGCCATGTCGCAGTCCAGACAGCTGTCGTCGGTGAACATTATGCAGTCTTTCTTAACCTCGGCGACCTGGGTGGAAGTGAGGATGTTCACGCCCTTCTTGGAGAGAGCCTTCTCCACCATGGCAGAGGTTTGAGGCGAGAAAAGGGGCAGGACACGCTCGCGCGCCTCGATGATGTAGATGCTTGCGTCCAGGCTCTCGGCCAGGATGGAGGCTGCCTCGACGCCAGTCAGGCCCGAGCCCATAATCATGATCCTTTCCGGATAGTTGTCTTCCACGAACCTTCGCGCCTTCTTGGTCTCCTCCAGAGTGTTTATGGAGAAGGTGTTTTCCACTCCCTTTATGCCGAAGTAGTTCTGGGCGGCGCCCGTGGCAATCACGACATAGTCAAAATCTACGCGGGACTGCTCACAGATAACGGTCTTCCCCTCCAGTGCAATGGCCTTCTCCTGGACATGTTTGGCTCCCACGCGCTCGCAAAAAGGTTTTAATGGCGCCGCCAAATCCTGCAGCCTGGCCACACCGCCCAGGTATTCCGGATACAGGGCCTGCATCTCTATCTGTTTCTTGGGCTCAATTAGTGTGAACTCCAGGGGGCCCGGCGAGGCATCTCTTATCAGCTCTGCTCCAGCGATGCCTCCTCCAATGACAGCTACCTTCATGATCTATGGAACCTCTTTTTTGGCATTAAGCCCGTCCTGCTTTCGGATGGGCTTGAAATGGATTGATTTGAACGAATCTTTATCGGATCAAACGAAGTATGTGCCGCTGAGGAGCTTTAAAGCTATTCTATAATGATTTAATGGACTGTCTTTCGACCTGTTGGCAGGACTCTTCCGAGCCCCTTCTATTCTGGCCGCAGTTTTTATAATGGCACATTCATAATGCCTTAATGACATGATCACCATCTACTTCGACGGCCTATGTTATCCCAAGAATCCAGGGGGTGTGGCGGCTTACGGCTACATCGTCTATCGCGACGGCGTGCCGATCTGGCGCGGTTTCGGCGCTGTGGGCGAGGGCCGGGGCATGACCAACAACGTGGCCGAGTACGAAGGGCTGAGGGCAGCGGCGCAATGGCTGGTCGATGAGGGCATCAAAGAGAAGATCCTGATCAAGGGCGATTCCCAGCTGGTGATCAAGCAGATGAAGGGCGAGTACAGAGTTAACTCCGCCACCTCCAAGAAGTACGTGCCTGAGATCAAGAGGCTGCTAGTGGGCATGGATGTAAGCTTCTCCTGGGTGCCCCGGGAGGAGAATGAAGAGGCCGACGAGCTCTCGCGGGTGGCTTATGAGAGCTATTGCCGCAGGAGACATAAAGGCGTCAATCCGGTATAGTCAGAATATGATATCTTGGTCAAATCATTTTGAAAGCCTCTTTTTTAGTTCCTCCTGGATATTTTTTAAAAACTCGTCGAGCTTCAGATCTGTTATCATAATTAAGAGATCTGGATCCGCATCCATATAGGAGGTCTCCCGTGCGTCGCGCGTCCTCATATCATGCATACGCACGTTTATCTTGTTTTTAGGAGTCTTGACTAAAAAGACTCGACCGCCTGATGGCAATGATCCGCCTTCATTGATTTCTCCTATTGGGCTTTCGACTTTGAATGGCATATCCTGGGTTAGCGCAGCCTCCAATTTCTTTATCTTTGCCATAACAATGTCTGCAGCAGCTTCATTCTCTTTTTTCATTGCAGATTTCTCTTCTTTTCCAGCGCCAATTTCCTCTTTATACTCTCCGCCCAAATCTTTGATCTTCTGCAACATGTTTTCAAAATCAACCATGAGATCACCTCTTTAACAGATGAGTACAATAGATGAGTACATACTCGATTATAAATAAACCACGTAGGATTTTATTCAGAGAGCAAATATTATAATTTGATCATCTAGATAAGAAGAGTGGCTTCTTGTCCGCTTCTTTCTGGCCTTCTTCGTCTCTTCGGATGGGCATTAATATTGAATTTTATATGCACGTAGCTTGTAAAGCTTTGATATTTTGATACCAAAAGCTTATTATTTGAAGACATCGTATCGAGAGTAAGATTCGAAAAAGGAGGATCTAAAAATGACAAATGAAAAGATAGAGAAGGCGAAGGCTGATGCAAAAAAAGGGATGGCTGACCTAGGGAACAAGGTGGCACATGCAGAAGCCGATATAACTGCAGATCTGGAGAAGGTGAAGGCAAGGTTTGGGCATGATGACATGCTCGTCAAGAAGGCAGCTTATGCAAAGTCTGACATAAGGGCTGGTGCCAAGAAGGCGAAGGCCGATGTCGAGAATAAGTTAGCACATGCAAAAGCTGATACTGAAGAGGCGAAAGCCGACATAGGAAAAAAGATGGATGATGCTCTGAAATAGGCACTCTCAAAATTAGCTATCAGATTCAGACCACTACTATCCTCGAAGCTTTTGATAAGCTTAGAAAATCTAAGAATCCAATTCAAGTAATCGTAGGTGTTAAAATGAAATATATCAAAAATATCAAAATCCGTACGTGTTTAGCTGGCTAGCTTCGCCGTTAGCATTTGGAGACAGTTTAGTCCATTCTGCCCCCATGTTGCCAGTGTCGTCATGATGCGCTCATGAATCGAGGTTCCTTTCTCATTGCGTAGCGTGC
>Ga0209083_1002276_pt1 | contig 18650 bp, 16 predicted proteins | sample AM7aDNAmetaG_FD_184132 | JGI IMG/M metagenome (GOLD analysis project Ga0209083, IMG submission 184132) | Freshwater microbial communities from Finland to study Microbial Dark Matter (Phase II) - AM7a DNA metaG (SPAdes) (version 3) | ecosystem: Environmental > Aquatic > Freshwater > Lake ...
CGCGCAATACTCTGCTGATATACTTCATGATTAGGGTTTATTAATTATAACCAAGAAAAGCATTTTCAAAATATCATAAGTCAGTAGAGGGGGCGATATGTTCGGATTCGGAGATCTTGGCGTGTGGTCAGCGTATGCATTCACCATCTTTTCTGTCCTTATTTGCATCCTGTACGGCATCCTGAAATGGAATGAAACCGACGAAGACACAAAGGAGGCCGGAAAATGAGCGGATTATACCTGCTGACAGTAGTTATTATTTATTTCGCTATTACAGCTTTTTTTGGCTGGCTTGGCTACAAGCAGACAAACAACGCCGCGGATTACCTTGTGGCCGGGAGAAAGCAGCATCCGGTCGTGATGGCTCTCTCCTACGGTTCCACCTTCATCAGCACGGCGGCGATAATAGGATTTGGCGGAGCAGCGGCCATTTACGGAATGGGGCTGATGTGGCTGACAGGCCTGAATATATTCGTTGGAATCTTCCTGGCCTTTGTCTTTTTCGGAAAACGGACCAGAAAAATAGGGCTCAATCTTGACGCGCATACCTTCCCGGAACTTCTCGGCAAAAGATTTGATTCAAAGTTCCTCCAGACAGCCGCGGGGCTTCTGATATTCATCGGCATGCCGATATATGCCGGCTCGGTGCTCATCGGAGGCTCGCAGTTTATGAGCCAGTACCTGGGGCTGGATTACGGTGCCGCCCTGCTCATCTTCACGGTTATTACCGCGGTCTATGTGATCTTCGGCGGACTTAAAGGCGTTATGTACACCGACGCGTTTCAGGGCGCGCTTATGCTTATAGGCATGGGGCTCTTGCTTTACTTTGCCTATTCCGCCATCGGCGCGGGCGTTACCGGAGCCCATCAAAAACTGACGGATATGGCGCCCCTCGTTCCGCAGGCTTTTAAAGCTCAGGGGCATCAGGGCTGGACCTCAATGCCCGCCGCAGGCTCAAAAATGTGGCTTGAAATGATAACCCAGCTGGCCTTGGGAGTCGGCGTGGGCGTTCTGGCCCAGCCGCAGCTGATAGTCAGGTTCATGACAGTCAAGAGCGGCCGGGAGATAAATAGAGCTGTCCCTATCGGTGGCTTCTTTATATTTATGATGGTCGGCGTGGCTTATACAGTCGGCTCTCTTTCAAATGTCTATTTCCTGAATAATCCGGAATATAAAACAATCTCCATAGAAGCGGCAAAGATGGAAGCTGCTAAAAAAGAAGGCAAGCCCTATATTCCGCCCGCCCCCGCAACGCCTGCCGAAGCAAAACCGGCAGCGGTGAAACCTGCGGTAAAGGCTGCTCCTGCTGTTGCTCCGGAAGCAAAGAAGGCGCCGGCGGCTTCAAAATCTATTCGCCCGAAAGGAGCTATCACGGACAATATCATTCCGCTATTTATTACCAAAGCAATGCCGGCGTGGTTCATACCCATATTCCTCGTCACCTTGCTCGCGGCTGCGATGTCCACCCTCTCCTCCCAGTTTCACACAATGGGAACCGCGATAGGCAGGGATGTCTACGAGCAGGGACTCGGCGGCAAAGGAAATACCGTGCTCATCACAAGGACGGGAATGACCGTTTCAATATTGATAAGTTTATTCATAGCGTACTCCCTACCGTTCTTTTTCGATCAGGGTTCCGCTATTATTGCGATCGGAACAGCGCTCTTTTTCGGAATCTGCGCGACGGCATTCACGCCCATGTATTTCTCCGCGCTCTTCTGGAAACGCGCCACTAAACAGGGAGCGATATCCGGTTTTATCGCCGGCCTTTCAGTATGCCTTTTCTGGCTTTTCTTCGTTCAGGTAAAAGAAGCTAAACCCATAGGGCTTTGCAAACTGCTCTTCGGAGTTGATTCCCTGGCAGGTAATTCCAACCTGCAGTATCTTGACCAGATGATTATCTCTCTTCCGGTTTCAATTATTGTTACTATAATAGTAAGCCTGCTGACCAAAGCTCCGGCGCAGGAGCATCTGGATAAATGCTTCAAGGGAGTTGAGAAGGCGTAACTCAAAAGAGTTAATCCCCTCTCTAACTCTCCCCTTTTAAAAGTGGAGAGAATATAGGAGTAATTATGTTCTGGCAAATGGAACAGGAAACATTGAAGCGGGCAAAACTGGAAGCACTGCAGCTGAAACGTCTTAAACAAACCCTTAAGCGGGTGTACGACAATGTGCCTTTCTATAAAAAGGAGTTCACGAAGTGCAAAGTAAAGCCTGCGTCTCTTAAATCGCTAATAGATATCGAGAAATTTCCTTTCACCACAAGGGAAGACCTGCAGGCAAATTATCCGGACGGCCTGCTGGCCTGCGGCAGGGAAGATATCGTCCGCCTGCATACATCTTCAGGAACCACCGGCAAGCCCAAGGCAGTTTTCTTCACCAAGGCAGACCTGGACAACTCTGCAAACCTGATTGCCAGGTGCTTGGTCGCTACCGGCTGCACAAAACACGATATTCTTCAGAATATGATGTCTTACGGGTTATTTACCGGCGGACTGGTAATGCACTACGGCGCGGAAAAACTCGGCATGCTCATCATACCTTCCGCCGTCGGGAATACCGACAGACAGATAATGCTGATGAAGGACTTCGGCACAACCACCCTGCACCTTACCCCAAGCTACGCGCTTTATCTTGCCTCTCACTTTGAGGCAAAAGGCATAAACCCTGCAAAAGACCTTAAACTTAAAAGGGCTTTCATGGGCGCGGAGCCTTACACTGAAGAAACCAGAATAAGACTTGAAAGCTCAATGGGAATAGAAGTCTTTAATTCCTACGGGCTGACTGAGATGAACGGCCCGGGAGTCGCTTTTGAGTGCACGGAGAAGAACGGAATGCATATCTGGGAGGATAATTTCCTAGTGGAGATTGTGAACCCGGAAACCGGCAAGCAGCTCCCTGACGGAGAGTACGGGGAGCTGGTGCTTACCACCATCAATCGAGAAGGCATGCCTATCATAAGGTACAGAACAAGGGATATCACGGCAATAGACCCGATACGCTGCTCTTGCGGCAGAACACATGTCCGCATCAAGCGCATTCACGGCAGGGCCGATGATATGTTTATAATTCGCGGCGTCAACATTTACCCGCAGCAGATAGAACAGGTGCTGATGAGCGTGAACGGAGTCGGGAAGAACTATCAGATAGTGCTCGAATCTTCCGAGGATATGACCATAAAGGTTGAGTTCTCCAAAGGATATTTTGACGGGAACCTGGACAACCTTAAATCCCTTCGCGGAACGCTCGTTGAAAAACTGAAGGCGGCTATTCTGGTCCGGCCTAAGGTTGAACTTGCTGAACCCGGCACTTTACCGGTGAGCGAAGGCAAGTCGAAGCGAGTTATCGATAATAGAAGGGTCTATTGATTGATTACGCAGATTAGGGGAACAGATTACACAGATTAAAGATGGATAATCAAATAGAAGAAAATGAATTAACCGGAATAATAATAGGGCTTAGTTTTAAGGTGCATTCTGCTATCGGGCCCGGTTTCCCGGAGAGAGTATACCAAAATAGCCTGACCATGCTTCTCAAACAAGAAAGTGTCACATATAAACAAGAGAACCCTTATAATGTTGTTTTCAAAGGGATCAAAGTAGGCAATTTTAGGCTGGATCTGGTTATAAAAGAGAAAATAATAGTTGAGTTGAAATCCGTGGCCGGCTATTTGCCAAAGATAGTTGAATCGCAGATGGTTTCATACTTAAAAGCTTCAGGTCTCAGAGTAGGTCTAATCATCAACTTTGGCAATAAAAGTTGTGAAATAAAGAGAGTGTCACATTACTAATCTGCGTAATCTTAATAATGAATCTGCGTAATCAAACCCAGATTCAGGAGTTGTGTATGAAAAACATTAAGCAGTTGTCAATTTTCGCGGAAAATAAGCCGGGGAAACTGGAGCATATAACCAAAGTTTTTGAGGAAAACAAGATTAATATCATGGCGTTTAATATCGCCAGCCAGGGAGACTTCGGGATAATGAGGTTCATTGTAGACAAACCCGAGAAAGCGCTGGAAGCCTTCAAAAAGGCCGGCTTCACTATATCCATGAATGAGGTCTTTGCCATAGAGATGGAAGATAAGCCGGGCGGGTTTCACAATGTCGCGCAGTTTATCGCGAAAAGCGGCTTGAACATTGAGAATGCCTATGTTTTAATTGAGAAGGACAGACAGGGCGCGTTGCTCATTTGCGATATTAAGGATACTGAGAAAGCAAAGAAGGCGCTATAAGCAGTAAAGCACCAAATCACACGCACCAAACAAACACCAAAACAAAAAGCACAAAGTAATTCTAAAAGTTTTTTCTTTATTTTTATTTGTGATTTGGCGCTTGTGATTTGTGATTTAAACTAATGCGATTTCGTGATGGAATTTGCGGTTAAACGTCTTTTCCCTTTTACGGAGGATTCATGTCTCTCATTTGGAATAAAAAGGCAGAGTGCCTTCTGCCCCTGGAAAAGGAACAGCTCCAGCTGGAACGGCTGCAAAACATCGTAAGATACGCTTACGAGAAAGTTCCGTATTATAAGAAAGCTTTTGACAAGTCAGGCGTAAAACCCTCTGATATAAAAGCGCTAAAAGACATCGAGAAACTTCCATTCACTTCCAAGGCGGAATTGCGGGACGCTTATCCTTTCGGCATGTTCGCCGCACCGATGGAAGAGATCGTTGAGATCCATACTTCTTCGGGAACAACCGGCAAACCTGTAGTTATGGGCTATACCGTGGCAGACATAGAACTCTGGAGCGAAGTAATGGCGCGCTCCCTTACTATGGCGGGCTGCACCAGAGCAGACATAGTCCAGAATGCTTACGGCTATGGACTTTTTACAGGCGGGCTGGGAGTTCATTACGGAGCCAGAAAAATAGGCGCGAATGTCATACCCATCTCTGCCGGCAACACCAAACGCCAGCTGGAAATCATGCGCGATTTCGGGAGCACCATACTTACCTGCACTCCTTCCTACACGCTCTTCTTGGCGGAATCCGCAAAGGAAGACAAGATTGATTTAAAATCCCTAAAACTAAAAGCCGGCGTCTTCGGAGCCGAGATGTGGACCGAAAAGATGCGCGAAGAAATAGAGAAACGGCTGCATCTTTCAGCCACCAACATATACGGCCTTACCGAAATCATAGGCCCGGGGGTGGCCCAGGAATGCGGAGTTAAACACGGCCTGCACTTGCAGGAAGACCTCTTCTATCCTGAAATAATCTCTCCGGAAGATTTGTCGGTGTTTTCTGAAGGTGAAAAGGGCGAGCTCGTGCTAACCACGCTTACGCGGGAAGGCACTCCTATGATACGGTTCCGCACAAAAGATATCACCTCTCTTCGCCGCGGCGAGTGCAAGTGCGGCAGAACTACCATCAAGATGGACAGAATCACCGGCCGGTCTGATGATATGCTGAAGATCCGCGGAGTAATTGTCTTCCCGTCTTCAATAGAAAAAGCCCTGCTCGAGATAAACGGACTTGAACCTCATTACAAGATAATTATCACTAGGCCGCACCAGTTGGACGAAATAGAAGTACAGGTTGAAGCCTCAGAGAGCCTCTTTTCCGACGAGATAAGGCATATGGAAGAGACAAAGAGGAACATTGAAAACCATATAGAAAAATCTGTCGGACTGAAACTCAAAGTTACCTTGGTTGAACCAAAGACGCTTCCGCGCAGCGAAGGCAAAGCAAAGCGGGTGTTCGATCAGAGAGAACTCAAGTAGAGATGCTTGGAAGGTTGGAAGATTGGAGGGCTGGATGTTTAGAGGCTCAGATGCTTAAAAGCCGGCATAGACGCTTAATCAGCTAGTTCTACATTAGCAATTAGCAATCAGTAATTAGTAATCCGCTGAGCTGCAGACTTTGGAGGCAAATATGAGAGTAAAACAGATTTCTATTTTTCTTGAGAATAAGAAGGGCAGGCTGCTCGAGGCCCTAAAAGCTCTTGGCAGGGAAAAAATAAATATCAGGGCCTTATCAATAGCCGACACGCTGGACTTCGGCATACTCCGCCTGATAGTCGCCGATCCTGACAAAGCTAAACTGGTGTTGGAGCAAAGCAACTTCACCGTAAAAGAGAATGATGTAATCGCAATGGCCGTTAAGGATCAGCCGGGCGGCCTGGCCGATGTGCTTTCCACTCTCAGCAACGCCGGCATAAACGTGGAATACATTTACGCTTTCGCCGACAAGCAGGACAATGACGCGGTAGTAGTCCTTCGGACCGAGAACATAGACGAAGGCATTAAGGTCTTAAAGAAAGCCGGGGTGCACATGTTGTCGGCAAAGGAAATCTATTCACTTTAATCATTGCCAGTTCCTGAGCGGTTATATCTGAGCGGCTTGAGCCGGGATATTCACGGGATCACTGACAAACTGCAACTCCTTTTTTCTTTTTCGCTGAAGCCTTTTCCATTTTTTGCCCTTTGCTAATTCAGCCAAAGCGTTTCTTCACCCCACCCAATCTGTCTGTCCAAGGAGTTTTTCGGAGAACCTGCTCCACCTTTTGAATTGAACATGCCTTTTTTTCACTGATCCCAATGTTTTGACGGCGGCCTTCCTGTAACATATTCTTTAAACCGCCACGGACTTGGCAGAAAGCTATTGTTCTATAAGTTATAATACAGGCCACGGATTGTATTGCATTTTTTGCAAGATTTTCTATTGACAAGAGAAGTCTCTTTAGATACAATTTTATAGATATAAGTTTATCTATTAAGGAGGCTCAATGAAGAACGATCCGGCTGAGAACCAGGAAAGCATCAAGGCAATACCGGAACCCACATTAAGGCGGCTTCCAATCTATTACCAGTTGCTGAAATCCAGGCTAAACGCCGGGAGCTCGGAAATATCCTGCACCACAATCGCTGACGCCCTCCACCTCACGGCTATCCAGGTCAGAAAGGACCTTGAGATAACCGAAGCCAGCGGCAAGCCCAAGGTTGGCTACAATATAAAGGAGCTTATCGCAGCCATCGAGAACTTCTTGGGCTGGAACAGCAAATCTGAGGCCTTTCTTGTCGGAGCGGGAAATCTGGGATCCGCGCTCATAGGGTATCAGGGGTTCAAGGAATACGGGCTGATGATAATTGCCGCCTTTGACAATAACCCGGCCAAGATAAACACCAGCGTGTACGGAAAAAGGATCTTCGACATAAAGAAGCTTTCCGACATGGTGCGGAGGATGAAGGTCTCAATTGGCATACTCACGGTGCCCGCTCAATACGCTCAGGAGTCAGCCAACCTAATGACAGAGGCCGGCATCAGGGCCATCTGGAATTTTTCCCCGACTAAGATAATCTGCAGGCCTGATATCGTAGTTCAGCACGAGAACCTTGCCTGCTCGCTCGCGGTTCTCAGCAAGAAAATTTCTGAAGTGGCAGCCAGGAGGATTTCATGACCAACAGGAATCACAGAAAGTTCGAGGAGGTTTGCAGGATACTGGAGAAAAACGGCAACGACCCTGCCAGGCTGATACCCGTGCTGCAGCAGGTTCAGGAGGTCTACAGGTATCTGCCCGAAGAGATAATGTCTTTTGTCGCCACCTCCCTTAACATCTCGCCGGCAAAAGTCTTCGGAGTTGCCACTTTCTTCTCGCACTTCACGCTTAAACCCAAAGGCAAGTACATAATAAGAGTCTGTGACGGAACAGCCTGCCATGTAAAAACGTCTACCGGCATATTAGACGCGCTTTATAAGAAACTCTCCCTTTCCGAAAAGATTAACACGACACCGGACATGCTCTTTACGATCGAGACCGTATCCTGCCTGGGCGCTTGTGGCCTTGCTCCAGCGGTGGTAATCAATGAGAGAGTGTACGGCCAGATGACTCCCGAAAAGACCTCGGAAGTGCTTGACGGGATAATTAAAACCGAAGAAAAACAAAAGGAGGCGGTAAATGCCTGAAACTTTGAGTCTAAAAGAGATAGGCCTGGGCTACAGCAGGCTGAAAAACGGAATCAAAGCGAGAGTGGTAGTCTGCGCCGGAACGGGATGCGTGGCAAACGGCTCGCTTGAGGTATTTGACGCTTTAAAGAAAAGCCTCGAACAAAACGGACTCGATGTTGTTTTGGAACTAAAGAAAGAAGAGAACGGCACCTTGCTTTCAAAGAGCGGCTGCCAGGGCTTCTGTCAAATGGGTCCTCTTGTCACAATCTTCCCGCAAGGCGTACTTTACACCAAGGTCAAGCCGGCGGACGCAGAAGAGATAGTGACGGCCACAATAAAAGCGAACAAACTGGTAGAAAGGCTTGTGTATTCAAACCCTTCAACCGGCGAAAGAACTGCCATCCTATCCGAGATACCTTTTTACAAGAAACAACACCGTTATGTCCTCAAATCGTGCGGTGTTATTGACCCGGAAGATATAAATGAGTATATCGCCGACAACGGCTATTCTTCGGCGGAGAACGCGGCTTTCAATATGTCCCCCGAGGTTATCTGCAGGGATATTTCCGCGTCGGGACTCAGAGGCCGCGGGGGAGCCGGGTTCCTGACAGGCAGGAAATGGGATATGGCGAGAATTCAGAAAAGCGCCAAGAAATACATCGTCTGCAACGGCGACGAAGGCGACCCGGGAGCCTTCATGGACAGGAGCGTAATGGAGGGAAACCCGCATAGCGTTATCGAAGGGATGATAATTGCCGGCCTCGCCACGGGCGCGGACGAAGGCATAGTATATGTACGGACTGAATATCCCCTGGCGGTCAAGCGCATGAGAAAAGCGGTGGCCGACGCTTTCGCGCTGAACATCCTCGGCAGCAACATTTTCGCCTCAGACAAGTCCTTCAATATCTCGGTAATGGAAGGAGCTGGCGCTTTCGTTTGCGGAGAGGAGACCGCGCTTCTTGCCTCGGTTCAGGGCGAGCGCGGCATGCCGGCGCCAAAACCCCCCTTCCCGGCGCAAAGCGGGCTCTGGGAAAAACCGACAGTTATAAACAATGTTGAAACGCTGGCGACCGTTCCGCTGATTCTCCGGCACGGAACCGCCGAATACAGAAAAATGGGCACTGAAAAAACCCCCGGAACAAAAACTTTCGCGCTCACCGGCCACGTGGCAAACACGGGACTGATAGAAGTGCCCTTCGGGACAACTTTGCGGCACCTTCTGAATGAAGTTGCAGGCGGGGTCACCGGAGAAGACGGAAGCGTTTCCCTTGAAGCCTTCAAGGCGGTGCAGATAGGAGGCCCCTCGGGAGCCTGCCTGACGCGTGACCACCTGGACCTGCCCCTGGATTTTGATTCACTGAAAAGCATCGGGGCGATGGTCGGTTCCGGCGGGCTGGTAGTTATGAACACCTGCACCTGCATGGTGGCAATTTCGCGCTTCTTCATGCAGTTCACTCAGAACGAGTCCTGCGGCAAGTGTGTCCCCTGCAGGGAAGGGACAAAGCAGATGTTGAACCTCCTTGACGACATACTGGAAGGCCGGGCTGACGACACCACCCTGCCCCTCCTCGAAGAACTTGCCGTCGCGGTGCAAAGAGGCTCTCTTTGCGGCCTGGGTAAGTCCGCGCCGAACCCGGTGCTCTCCACGCTGAAATACTTCAGGCAGGAGTACACCGCGCATATAAAAGAACACCGCTGCCCCTCCGGGAGCTGCAAAGCCTTTATCCAATACTCAATAGATCCGGCGCTGTGCAAGGGCTGCATGCTCTGCGCAAAAAAATGCCCGTCGGGAGCGATTACCGGCGAGCTTAAGAAGCCGCACAAAATAAACACGGCGGCCTGTACCAAATGCGGGATCTGCGTCGCATCCTGCAAATTCAAGGCAATAAAAGGAGCCGCTTGATGAAAACCGCAAACACTCTTACAATCGACGGGCTGAAGATAACTATAGAAGGAGAAAAAAACCTGCTGGAGGTAATCCGGAAGGCTCATATCGACATCCCGACCTTCTGTTATCATTCCGAACTTTCAATATATGGCGCCTGCAGGCTGTGCATGGTAGATGTTTCCGGAAGAGGGGTCGTCCCTTCCTGCTCCACGCCTCCTGAAGCGGGAATGGAAATACAGACAAGCACAGGGCAGATTAGAAGCCTAAGAAAGATGATTATCGAGCTGCTCCTGGCAAACCATGAACAGTCCTGCACCACCTGCCAGAAGAACACCAGCTGCAAGCTGCAGGAACTTGCCAACAGATTCGGGGTTACAAAGGTACGTTTTAAGAAAGCGGCGGCCGCCAGGCCTCTCGACAACTCCTCTCCCTCAATAACGAGAGACCCGAACAAGTGCATACTTTGCGGGGACTGCGTCAGGATGTGCCGGGAAGAGCAATCCGTCGGGGCGATAGACTTTGCCTTCAGGGGCTCAAACGTCACGGTCGCCCCCAGTTTTGGCAAAGGCTTAAGCGAAGTGGAATGCGTCAATTGCGGGCAGTGCGCGCGCGTCTGCCCTACCGGCGCTTTAACCCCCAAGTCAGATGTAGCGGAAACCTGGAAAGCGCTTGAAGATAAAAGCAAATACGTGATTGTCCAGATAGCCCCTGCCGTAAGGGTGGCCATCGGAGAGCACTTCGGGCTTGAACCCGGCACTATCGCCACCGGGCAGGCGGTTGCCGCCCTGAAGCGTCTCGGATTTAAAAAAGTTTTCGACACCTCTTTTACGGCTGACCTCACTATTATGGAAGAAGGCACGGAGTTTCTCAAGAGGCTTGAAAAAAAGGAAAAACTTCCAATTTTCACCTCCTGTTGCCCTGGCTGGGTGAAGTTTGCGGAGCAGTATTACCCGGAGCTTAACGACAACCTCTCTTCCTGCCGGTCGCCGCAACAGATGTTCGGTTCTCTCGCGAAGGAACTTCTTCCCGAGAAATACGGCATAAAGAAAGAAGACCTGGTCATAGTTTCCGTGATGCCCTGCACGGCCAAGAAATACGAAGCTGCGCAGGAAAAGTTCGCCGTAAACGGCATCAAGGATATTGATATAGTACTGACCACTCAGGAGTTCGCAAGGATGATAGAAGAAGCAGGACTTCAGTTCAACAGCCTAACTCCGGAATCCTTCGACCTTCCCTTCGGGTTTAAAACCGGGGCAGGGATTATATTCGGCAACTCAGGCGGTGTGAGCGAAGCCGTGCTCAGGTTTGTAAATGAAAAGGTCTGCGGAAAGAAGAACACAGGGAATTACGACTTCCTTCAGGTCAGAGGGCTCGAAGGCATCAAAGAAACATCCATATCGACTCCGGCAGGAACCCTGAAGCTTGCCGTGGCAAGCGGGCTTAAGAACGCCAGAACGCTCGTGGAAAGCATGAAGCGCAAAGAAGTGCATTACGACATCGTTGAAATAATGGCCTGCCCGGGAGGCTGCATCGGCGGAGCGGGACAGCCGGTATATTACAAACCCGAGGTAAAGGAGAAACGCGCGAAAGGCCTGTACGATAACGACAAAATGCTGGAGCTTCACAGCTCCCAGGACAATCCTTACATCAAGGAGCTCTACAAAGATAATTTCGGCGAAGCCGGAAGCAGAAAAGCGCACCGCTTTCTGCACACGCATTACGCCAGCTGCAAGAGGACTCACTCCGGGGAAATAAGCATATTAAAGGGAAATTCAGTGAACAAGCTTGAAGTAACGGTTTGTTTCGGGACCAGCTGTTTCCTGAAGGGGTCCCAATCAATACTAAAAGGACTGGTAGATCATATAAAATTGAGCGGCCTTGAGGACAAAGTTGAGGTTAAAGCGACTTTCTGTTTTGAGAAGTGCAACTCCGGCCCAAATGCCAGAATCGGAAGGAAGCTCCTGGAAAAATGCACCATAGGTCTTGCCGTCGAAACGCTTATGGACGAGATAAAAATTCTCAAGGAATGTGCGAGCGTGTAAAATGCAAAAACAGGAAAAGGACCAAATAGTCTACACCCTCTCCGCCAAGTGCAGGGATTGCTACAGGTGCCTCAAGGCGTGCCCGGTTAAAGCCATAAAGATGAATAATGGACAGGCCTACGTGATAAAAGAACGATGCATCTCCTGCGGGACTTGCATAAAGGAATGCCCGCAAGGGGCGAAAACCTTCAGAAGCGACACAGCTTCCGTGAAGGCGCTTATCTCTTCCGGCGCCCTGGTCGCGGCGAGCGTCGCTCCGTCCTTTCCTGCTTTCTACAACGAGTGGGAATGCCTTAGGCTTGCTTCGGCGCTCAGGAAACTCGGCTTTTCTTTCATAGGGCAAACCTCGCAAGGGGCTTATAGAGTTGCTCAGGCGTCCGTAAACTTTAAGAACAGGCGCAACAAAAAAGTCGCGGTATCCACAGCCTGCCCTGCTCTGGTCGGATACATCAAAACTTACGCCAAAGAACATCTGCCGTCGCTCTGCGAAGTGCTCTCTCCGATGCACGCCCATGCGGCTATGCTTAAAGATCAGTTCGGCGACTCCTGCAAGGTTGTTTTTATAGGGCCCTGCATTGCCAAGAAAGCTGAGATAGAATGGGAGGAGTTTGCCGGCAGGATTCACGCCGCGCTGACCTTTAGCGAGCTTGAGGCCTGGATGAAAGAAGAGAATATCGAGCTTAAAAACTGCGCCGAAAGTTCGTTTGACGAACCTCCGGCGGGAACGGCCTCTCTTTTCCCTCTCTCCGGCGGCATGCTTAAGACCGCGGGACTGGATTCGGAATCCAACACTAGCAGCAGGTATGTTAACCCGGCGGGGCTTAAGAACTCGCTGGAGGCAATTGAGTGGGCGGTAAACAGCGATGAGGATGTTTTTATTGAGCCCCTCTTCTGCAATGAAGGCTGCATAAACGGGCCCGGAGCCGGGCGCGACGGCAACACCTACGAGCGGAGACTGCGGCTCACCCGATTTGCCGCGGAAAACATAAAGCTTCCTGAAGGGAAAACCGACGACGCCCTTTTTGAAATGAAAGTCAGGGAGGGCAAAGCCATAATTCGCGGAGAAATAGACCAGGAAAAAATCCGCGAGGCCCTTCTGAAAGTCGGAAAGGTAACAGAGAACGACCACTTAAACTGCGGGGCCTGCGGGTACAACACCTGCAAGGAAAAGGCCGAAGCGGTAGTTCTGGGTATGGCGGAAGCCGAAATGTGTATTCCCTGGATGAGGCGGCTTGCGGAACAAAGGACTGATAAAATCATTGAGACCAGCCCGAACGGAATTCTTATCCTGGACAAAGACCTTGCCATAATCAACATGAACGCCTCGTTCAGGAGCTACTTTAACGCTACCGACGCCGTTTTCGGCAGGCACATATCCTACCTTATGGACCCTAAACTCTTCGAGAAAGTGGCTTCCGGCTCCACGGACAAAATAGAAGGGATCGTAACACATTCAGCCTACAATCTCGTGATGCACCAGATAGTTTACGCTTTGAAAGAAGAAAAACAATACGTCGGAATCTTTGTCGATATAACTTCTCTCAGGATGAACGAGAAGAAGCTCGACAAGATGAAGGAACAGACTATCACCCAGGCAAAGGAACTATTGGAACACCAGATAAAAATGGCCCATGAGATGGCGATGCTTCTCGGCAGGAATACCGCAAAAGGCGAAGAAATCGTAAGCAAGCTCATGAGCTTCGAGGATTAAATGGAAATTGAAATCCATAAGCATACTGAGGCGCTCTGCGCGCAAAGGCTCAAACACGGAAGGACATCCTGCGGGGATTATTACACGGACTTGCGCACTGAAGAAGCGACAACCTTCTTTCTCTGCGACGGTATCGGTTCCGGGATACAGGCGCATATTGCCGCGGTAATGACCGCGCACAGGCTGAAGGAGCTGGTGGGCTCCGGACTTTCTCTGCTTGAAGCCTGCGGTTTTGTCATTAAAACCATGCACGAGGCAAGGACCTCTGAAATACCGTTCTCCGCCTTTACGGTGATTAAGGTTCTAAACAGCGGAAGCGCAACTATTCTTTCCTATGAAAGCCCTCCACCGGTGGTTATTTCTGACAGTTTCGCTTACCTGCCGGAACAGAGGCATTTCGAACTGAACAACGAAATCCTCGCCGAGTGCGAGGTTGATTTAAACTCAGACAACAAAGTCCTCATAATGACGGACGGCATCAACCAGGCCGGGCTCGGCATAAGCCTGAAACAGGGGTTTGGCCCGGAAGGCATTGCAAGCTGTCTAAACGAACTTCTTAAAAAAAACGGATTCAACCCACGCATTCTTGAAGAATTGCAGGACAAAGCCTGCGCTCTCAACGGAGGCACCAATATCGACGACGCGACAATACTCGCGGTCTACCGGATACAAGGCTCGGTATTGAATATCCTTACCGGCCCGCCTGCCAATAAATTGAGAGATAAAACTGTGTCCGAGGAGTTCACCGCGCTGAAAGGGAAAAAGGTGATATGCGGTTCGACAACCGCAGAGATAGTCGCGGCTTCACTTAAGAAGGACATCAAGCCGGCTGATATCTCGGTGGCGCATTACAGGCCTCCTTCTTACAATATAGAAGGAATAGATCTCGTAACTGAGGGAGCGGTCACGCTAAGCCAGACGCTCAATATTTTAGACGAGGACAGCAGTTTATACGACCCGGCTTCCTGCGTCTCAGAGTTAGCCAAATTGCTTAACGAATCCACGCTGGTAAATATCTGGGTTGGCGGGGCGGTGAACACGGCCCAGGACAGCATAATTTTCAGGCAGTTGGGGGTTCTGCCAAGGGCAAAGATTATCGCCCTGCTGGCGGAAAAACTCAGGAAGAAAGGTAAGCTGGTTATGATTAGCAGCGTATGAAACTCCCCGCTTTTTGTTTCTTTTCGCTTTTTGATTGGTTATAATAATCGAGAGTTCATTTCTGTCATTAAGGACTGTTTTATGAGAACGATACTCCCGGAAACGCTTCCTGACCCGTTCAAGGCGGTCAGGGACAAAGACGAGAAATTCCTGTGGGTGGGCGAGCCTGCTTTTCTTCCCTTTCTGCTAACCGGCGTTCCCTTCCTTATACTCGGTTTGCTGTGGGGCTGTTTTGATTACTTCGGATTTATCAGGCATATGCCGGCGAAAATGGCAGGATTTATGATTCCTTTCTTCGCGCTCCATCTCTTCCCGTTCTGGGGGAGCATCTTAAATATGCTTCGGCTGGTCCTAGTCCACAAGAACACATTCTACGCCATTACGAACAAACGCGTAATGCTTCGCAGCGGCTTCTGGGGAATAAATTTTGAAGCAATAGACTATGACAAGATAACTGACATGCAGGTCACAGTGAATCCCGTGGAGAATATGATGGGAGTGGGTTCTATCAGATTTTCGACTGGCGAATTATCTTCCAAGGGAGCCGCGCTTTTTAAGACATTTATCAGCGTTCCGGCCCCTTACGAAGTTTTCAAGCAAATCAAGACGGTCTCTGTGGATGTAAAGACCGATTGGAATTATCCCAATAAACTCCGGCCGGAAGAAAACCCCGGATATAATACCGAGTATAAACCGGAAGAAAAAGAGAAACCGGATGCCTGACAGACCTGCTACTTCTTCTTAACGAAAAGGCATTCCCTTCTCGGTATAATCACTTTAACTCCCTGTTCATCCATTCTCTTCTTTATGAGAACCGTAAGTTCATCCACTTTGACGGGATCAATAATGTCTACGGAATTCACGCCGCAAGCGCGGCATAATCCTTCCAAAGAAACCTTTCCGCCCTCCTCGCCTTTGGCAGTCTCCCCGGTAAAAGGCGTCGGCTGGTGGCCGGTCATCGCGGTTGAAGAATTATCAAATATCATTACGGTTATATCAGCCTTGTTGTAAACCGCTGTAATAAGGCCGGTTACGCCCGAATGCATAAATGTGGAATCACCGATGACCGCAACTACTTTTTTTACGCCCTGGGAAGCGATACCGATGGCTTTCCCTATTGAAGCGCCCATGCAAAGGCAGGTATCAAGCGCTGAAAACGGCGCTGCAAAACCGAGGGTATAGCAGCCGATATCTCCTGTTACAAACGAGGGCCCTGCAGCTTTAAGAGCCTTGTAGGAATCCCTGTGCCCGCAGCCGGGACAAAGCACCGGAGGGCGCTTCGGAAGCTCTTTCACCGCTTTGCTTTTCTTCCCTGTATAATAGGGAGCAAGGCAGTCCGGCCCAAGCTCGCCTTCTTTGCTGAGATCTCCGGAAAGTTTCCCCCTGACCTTCTTTGAATACTTGCGCGCCAGCTCTTCAATTACCGGCTCGCCCTCTTCAACCACCCAGACTTCTTCTAACCCGCCTACAAACTTCTCTATTTCCTTCTCGTCGACCGGGTAAAAGTTAATCTTTAGAACGCTGTATTCTTCTCCGTATTCTTTCGCGTAAGCCGCGCCTATTCCGGCGGCAATGATTCCCTTTTTTGATTTGCCCATGGTTACAGTGTTAAATTTATTCCCGTACTCCTTAAACTTCTCCTGTTTTTCGTTTAGAAGCTTATGAAGCCTGACAACATTGCTCGGAACGGCAATCAGACGGGAAGGATCCTTTTTTAAGTCCAGTTTGTTCTCGGGCCGTATCTCTCCAATTTCTACAGGCGACGCGGTATGCGATAACCTGGTAAGGCTCCTCAAGATTACCGGCACCTCGTATTTTTCTGAAAACTCAAAAGCGGCTATAGTCATTTCCTTGGCTTCAGCGGCGTCGGAGGGTTCAAAACAGGGAAGTTTCGCGAATCTCGCGAATATCCTGGTATCCTGCTCATTTTGGGAAGAATAAGCCCCCGGATCATCCGCCACGACCACAAGCAGCCCGCCTCTTGCCCCCAAATACGCCGAGGTCATAAGAGGATCCGCAGCCACATTTAATCCGACATGTTTCATTGAACAGATTGCCCTTCTGCCGGTGTAGGAAACTCCGACGGCAACCTCCAGCGCAACCTTCTCGTTTACGGACCACTCGGCTTTTCCTTTAAAATTTTGCGCTAGATACTGAAGTATCTCCGTAGCAGGCGTTCCAGGGTAGCTTCCCGCGTAGGAGATGCCGGCTTCCATGGCCCCCCTTGCTATCGCTTCATTGCCGGACATTAACGCTTTCTTTGCCATTGTTCCGCCTTTTAAATTGTTAGAGCGTTCTTTCGTATCAAATCCTTATACCAGTATGCCGAATCTTTGTAAATCCTCTTTTGTGTGGGATAATCAACATAGACCGCGCCAAGCCGCTGCGTGTAGCCGCCCGCCCATTCAAAATTGTCAAATAAAGACCACAGGAAGTAGCCGTCAACCTTATAACCGCCCGCAACAGCCCTTTTCATCTCGGCGATGTATTTTGCAAGAAAATCTATCCTGTCCCAGTCATGAATTTTGCCGTCATGCGTCACGGTATCGATATAGGCCGCGCCGTTCTCAGTGACGTACAATTTCTTCACATCATAGTTGTCGCAGACGAACTTAATGGCCCAATACATAGCGGACGGCGTGACACCCCAGTTCATTGAGGTTACCGGCACAGACGGGTCGCTCTCTATTTCTCTCCAGCCGTTCTCCGCCTTGGCGTCGTGCGAAACATCAAAACCGCCGTAAACATTCAGGCCAAAGAAGTCCATCGGCGTTGAAATTACGCGCATTTCCTCTTTTGTCGTCTCCGGCTCAGTGCCGGGGCTAAAAGCATTTTCCGGATACTCGCCTTTGTAGACCGGGTCTATCAGACGTCCGCTCTTTTCAAGGAAACACTTCTCCGCTGCGCGAACATCCTTTCTGCTCTTTTCATCTTTGGGCATGCGAATCCAGAGAGCATGCACCAATCCGATTTCGACATCATTTCTAGGACTGTAAGCCCTTATGGCATTCGCTGCGAGCCCGTGAGCAAGATTGACATTGTGATACGCCTGGTTGTTTATTTTTTCTGAAAGATGCAGTCCGGGCGCGTTCCAGTTGCTGTTGTAGCACCCTTCCCAGATATGCTTTATCTCGTTGAATGTCATCCAGTCTTTAACCCTGTCCCCCACCCTCTTCACAACGGCAACAGCGTAGTCGGCGAAAGCGCGTGAAGTTTCCTTGCTGCGGAATCCTCCCCGCAGCTCCTGGACATTGGGCAGGTCCCAGTGGTAAAGGTTAAGAAACGGCCTGATGCCGTTCTTCAGCAGTTCATCAACATACCTGTCGTAATGATCCAGCCCCTTCTCGTTCACCTTTCCGGTGCCGTTTGGAATAATTCTCGGCCAGGAAGTTGAAAAGCGGTAGGCCTTTATCCCGATATCTTTCATTATCTTTATGTCGGATTTGTACCGGTGATAATGGTCAATAGCAACAGTGGCGTCTGAGCCTCCTTTTACTATGCCGGGTTTTTTGCAAAAAACATCCCAGCTTGACGGGCTCTTGCCGTCTTCGTTCCAGGCGCCTTCAGATTGATAGGACGAACAGGCAGCACCCCAGACAAAACCCTCCGGGAATTTCAACTTCTTCTGTCCCTTCTTAACGAATTTGCCTTTTGCGGATATTATGCCGGGCTGAAAATCCATCGTCCCCTCCAAAAAAAAACAGCGCTAAACACCAAACAAAGCACAAAATCCAAGTTTTACCTCTTCTTTTGTTTATTGTCAGGGACCTAGCGCTTGAATAATTGTGCTTACCTAAAAAAATGCGTTAACTAATTACGCGGATTAAACCTAAACGCCGAAAATAGAACCGGCTCCCGAGGTTTCCCCAGGGAGCCGGTCAATTTTGTCAGGTTTAGGCTTTTCTTACGTTTGCAGCCTGTTCACCCTTCGGGCCAGCGACGATCTCGAATTCTACTTCCTGGCCTT
>Ga0209083_1002280_pt1 | contig 18633 bp, 16 predicted proteins | sample AM7aDNAmetaG_FD_184132 | JGI IMG/M metagenome (GOLD analysis project Ga0209083, IMG submission 184132) | Freshwater microbial communities from Finland to study Microbial Dark Matter (Phase II) - AM7a DNA metaG (SPAdes) (version 3) | ecosystem: Environmental > Aquatic > Freshwater > Lake ...
GTCCAGAATGGCCCTTAGTTAAGGCCTAAAACTTTTTTGCCGAGCCGTTTACGTCGCGGCGGGTTTGGCAGTGTTTCAAAAATGACTTGTCTGGAAAGAACCTGCAGACGGCGCAGAATCTCCTGTAATTCGCGCCAGTTTTCAATCGCTTGCCGGAGCGCCTGGTATTGCTCTTTGGACAAGGCCACCGACACCGTCTTGCCGTTGACCTTGCGCGTCCACTGGTAGCAAGGACCACCCGCGCCGGGACCGCGATCCTGAGCGTAGCCCTGACTGATCCAACCGGTCTTGGCCAGGCGGGCGCGGAGTTGCGCGGATTCCGTTTTGATTTCCGAAAGGTCCGGTTGCATGAAGATCAGTATAGCAGCGTTGTCAATAGGGCAGTATATATACCGCTCTATGCACACTCCTTTCTTCCCAGCCTTCCGCTCCCGCCTGGCCGCGATGGGCCGGCGCACCGTCCACTCGCTGCGCCAAGCCACCTTGGGCCAACTCCAAGACCAAATCCGCGACCTGTTGCCCGCCCCACTCCTGTCCAGCGAAGAGGCGGGTCCCAACAGCCGGGAACGCGACTTCCCGCTGCGCCTGACGTTCGAATGCTTTCTGTGGCAACTGCTCAAACTCAAGACCGCCTGCCGCGAGGTGGTCCGCCAAGTCCAAGCCTTGCGCACTCTGCACGGCCTGCCGCCAATTGCGGAGGGCGATTCGGCCTACATCCAAGCCCGCCTCCGTTTGCCCAAGGAGCGGCTGGAAAAAGCCCTTGAGGCCACCGCCCAAACCGCCGATCGCCGGGTCGGCCAAAGCCCCCAACTCCAAGGCCGGCCTGTCAAGGTCGTGGATGGTTCCTCGACGCAATTGGCCGACACGCCCGCCAACCAGAAAAAATACCCTCAGCCCAGTTCGCAAAAGCTCGGTTGCGGCTTCCCCATGATGAAGTTTGTCGTGATCTTCTCCCTGTGCGGCGGGGCCGTCCTCAACGTCATCTTGGGCAGCCTGCATCATCATGACTTGCGCCTGTTGCGCGGGTTGTGGGACCAACTCAAAAAAGGCGACATTCTCCTGGGCGACCGCGCCTATGGCGAGTATGCCACGCTGGCCGGACTGCCGCAACGAGGCGTCGATGTGGTGGCCCGCCTGCATCAACGCCGCAAAGTGGATTTCCGCAAGGCCCGGCGCCTGGGCAAGAACGACGGTCTGTTTGTTTGGACCAAGAGTTGCCAGCCATCGGCGATTCTTTCACCCAACGAATGGGATTTGTTGCCGGCGCAAATCACCGTGCGCATCGTCCGCTTCACCACGACGATCCGGGGATTTCGCAACCGCCAAATCACGCTGGTGACGACCCTGTTGGATGCCGAACTCTACCCGGCTGAGGAACTGGTGGCGCTGTATGCCCGGCGCTGGCGCTTGGAACTGTGCCTGCGCGATCTCAAGACGACCTTGGGCATGGAGCAATTGCGCTGCAAGACCCCCGCAATGGCGGAGAAGGAACTGTTGGCTTACCTGGTCGCTCACAACCTCGTCCGCTGTTTGATGGCCGAGGCAGTGGCGGTGCATCGGGTGGAGTTGGAACGGGTCAGCTTCAAGGGGAGTCTCGACGCGTTGCGCCAGTTCAGCGACGCCATCAGCCGGGCGCCCAATCGCAAGCTGCGCCGCCAATTATGGGGGGACTTGCTGCTGACCCTGGCGCGCGATTTGGTGCCTCTGCGACCCAACCGAACCGAACCGCGCGCCGTCAAACACCGCCCAAAACCCTATCCCTTGCTCAATCAGCCGCGCCGTAAATTCGTGGAAATCTCACACCGCAGCCGTTACTGGAAAGGCAGACCTCGCAAATATCGAGGTCTTAACTAAGGGCCATTCGGGTCAGTCCATAGTATTGACCACAATGTTTCGCCCAGCACGAGGATGAGAGTTACGCTACGACGTTGTCAATCACCGGCCCTTTGGTTGTTCCACATTTATGCGGCGCACAAATTCGCAGCCGTGGCGTGCGGCACACTGGAAAGTGGAATGCCAGGGTCAAATGTCACCAGTCGACCCTGATGGACTACCGCGAGGGCCAACAAATACAGATCCGTCAGTTGGCGCGAACTGTGGATGCGCTCGGCTGCGAAGATCTTTTCGTCCCGCAGGGAAATCCCATCCGGCCAGAATTCATGATCGGTTTGCGCCGCAAAATGCCGGAGCCGGTCAATCAACTCCCCCGGCGTGAATCGAATCTTCTGGCTGTAGCCGGGATGGGACATGATGCGCACCACGCCGTTTTCCGTGAGCGGACAACTGGCCCAGCCACGGTTCCGATGCGCCGCCCACCACGCATGCGCGCGTTCGTGAAACGCGTGGTCGGGGTCAAGGAGCGCGATGATGACGTTCACATCCAGCAAGGCGCGCATGGCTCAGACGCCTTCCTGATCGATTAATTGTTGGATGCGTTCCAGCGTCACCACTTCGCCGCGCGAGGGCAGCACCGGCACGCCGCCGCGCAGGCCGGAAGATTTTTTTGGCTTGCCAGCCTGAACAGTCAGACCGCGCCGTGCCAATGTGGAAATCATCTGCCCCGCCGTGCCGCCTTCGCGTTGCGCCAGTTCTTTGGCGGCTTGCAGCACATCATCTTCAATGTCCAAAGTCGTTCTCATACATCTGATGATATTGCATCATATCATCAAAATCAACCACCCTTTTTTATCGAGTTGGCGGCGGGTGCATCTGGACACTGCCACCAACTCCAACGCATTGTCATTCTGAGTATAGCGAAACCGCCGCGGGCCGTCTGTCGTCTGACGGCAAATCTCCGCCGTTGTTCTCTGGTCACATGGGAATAACGATAGAGACCCTTCGACGAGCTCAGGGTGACACAGGGGGATGGTGTCGGTGTCCAGATGTGCCCGTAGCGGAGCGACCGGCAGTCACCGGGCCCATCGTCGACCCGGGATCGGGGTGGGGTTGTCATTGGCGTGGGACACCCTGCCGGCGCCTTCAGCTTTTCTAGCTCAACCATTTTTTACGAAAGTGTTCGATCCGCTGCGCGGACTGCTCCGGAACCTTCATTTTCACCAACGCTTCGTGCGCGGCTAAAATCAGATCGGGCGTATGGCAAACGAGGACCATGTCGGCCCCGGCCTGAATCGCTCCTGTCACGGCTGCGGCGAAATTGCCTGCCAGGGTAATTGCCCCCATCTCCATATCATCGGTTACCACCAACCCGGTAAAGCCCAATTGTCGCCGCAATAAATCGCCGGTAATTGCCGTCGATAGCGAGGCCGGTTTGGGCGTTTTGTCATCAAACGCGACGTAGTGGCCATGCCCCACCATGAGCGCCGACAGCCGCGGCGCGAGTTCGGCAAACGGCCGGATTAATGTCGGCGAGCGTCGGGAGTTCGCCCACGATATTTTGGCGAGACAGTGACAGTATTCATATCGATCTCCTGTTCGTCATACGAATATGTCATCGATGGTCAGTTATCAAGATGATCGTCAATTCCTGCCCGAACGTTTTCGGGCGCGGGGTCGGCCCGCCGGATTCAACTATGAACCTCCGGCAATAACAGGAAGTCGTCGTGCGCAGCCAGTAGCTGGCTGTGTCATTCTTGAGTATGAAGGAGGACAGGCGTCCCACCTGTCCCACTTACCGGCAACTGCGATGATCGTTGAGCCAGTAAAAACCGCCGATCACGATCCCGTGCGTGATTTTGCCGGTCCGGATTAAATTTGGAATTTCTGCCAACGGGACTAACCGCACTTGGATGTCCTCCGCGTGGTCGAGTTTCAGATCGGCCACCCGCTGGCAGCCGGTGGCTAGCAGGTAGTGCTGCCGGTTGCATTGGATCGCCGGGTTGGGATGAACGGTTCCGAGCACTTCCAAGTGGGTTGGCGCATAGCCGGTTTCTTCGAGTAATTCGCGGCGGGCACCGTGATCCGGTGTCTCGCCGGCATCCAACAGGCCGCCGGGTGTTTCGAGTTCCACAGTGCGGGTGCCATGTCGCCATTGTTCAACCATGATGACCTGGTCATCGGGTGTGAGCGGGATGATGTTGACCCAGTCCGGCTGTTCCAACACATACATGTCATGGGGTTGACCGGTGCGCGGATTAACGGTTACGTCGTGGCGCACCTGGAAGATGCGACAGTCGAGGGCGCGCCGGGAACTCTTGATCTCCCAGGGGCGGATCACTTTGCGCTGGTCGGCTTGGCGACCTTCTCCAATTGCGCGAGAAATGTTACCGCGTTCACATAGCCGCTGATTTGCGACATGGGTTTTCCGTCGGCACCGACAAATGCAATGAAGGGAAAACCGCGCACGCCAAATTGTTGCGCGAGCTTGGCGCCGTCAGCGCTTTTCTCGGGATTAATTTTTACTGCGATGAAATCTTTGGCGACCCTGGCTTGCACATCTTTGTCACTGTACGTGTCCCGATCGAGTTTTTTGCACCAGCCGCACCAGTCGGTATAAATGTCCACGAGCACGATTTTCTTGTCTTTCTTTGCCTGCGCCAGCGCGGTGTCGTAGCTCTTGAGCCATTCAATGTCTTTTGCCCAGACGCTGCTGACGAGCAGGGTCAGGATTATCAAGGTCATGATCTGTTTCATGCTTTCTCCTGGTGGACCGGTGGTTCAATCCACTGGCCATGTTCTTTGATCAGTGCGATCAGTTCATCCACTGCCTGTTCTTCCGGAATGTGCTGTTTGACCTGGGTTTTGCCGACCCACAACGAGATCTTTCCCGGGGCGGTGCCCACGTATCCAAAATCGGCATCGGCCATTTCGCCAGGGCCATTGACGATGCAACCCATAATCGCAATCTTCACGCCTTTCAAGTGCGCCGTGCGCGTCTTGATCCGGGCGGTAACCGTCTGCAAATCAAACAGTGTTCGTCCACAGCTCGGACACGCCACGTAATCGGTCTTGAACGTCCGGGCGCCAGCCGCCTGCAAAATATTATACGCCAGTTTTACGGACTGGAGCGGATCCTGAGCACCGGTAATCTCAACCGCATCGCCGATGCCGTCGCACAGCAAGGCGCCGATGTGGGTACTCGCGGTGAGTAGGGTGCCACTGGAATCGCGCAATAGAATGGGGGTCGCCGCGTCGGCGGTCGCTGCCAAAACGCGGTAGGCGGCGATGGTTGCCAAGCCGGTGACTCGGCCGACCGCCAACAGGATCTGTTGGTTTCGGTACGATCGCAACACCGCAACCAATCGCTCACAATTTGCGACGAACTCCTCCGGGCTGTGGCCTTCGACATTGAACTGGACCGTCAGCTTGCCGGCACTGTTGAGCAAGGCGGTCACGTCTTCTTTGCCGTTGAAGGGAACATTGATCTTCTCGGCAACGTCGGCGACTGGTAGCGTCAATTCGGCGCTGTCGAGTTGGACCGCAATCGGCGTTTCAATATGGCGCGCGCGGAGCTGTGGCAGTAGGGCGGCAATCTTGCCGATGTCGGCCATGGTCCGGACCGGGAATTGGAGAATCTCCGCAAAGGTATCGGGTTCGGCCGTTGTCAGGCGGTGGACCTCACTGACCGTGGCCGTGACTGGGACGGCGACCTCCACCCGTGGGGGGTGATCCTTGCCAACACGCAAGCGTAAGGTGCCGATGTGATATTCGGGTGTGACGCGGCGCAGGTAGCTGTACGGGTTGCGTTTTTCGGTGAGAACGATAGTGGAACGGGCGTCGCGCCTGTCCGCAGTTTGAGTGGGAGACAGGCGAGACGCCTGTCCCACTACGGCCAGCGAAGATAATTTGCCGGCATGCTCTTGTTCCCAAAGAGTGTTGTATTTCTTGACCAGCTCTTTGCAGACGGGGATCTCGCGGACGCTATTTTCCGTCAGCGAGACGCGCACAGTGTCGCCGATGCCATCTTCGAGCAATGCCCCAATGCCGATGGCGCTCTTGATGCGGCCATCTTCGCCTTCGCCGGCTTCGGTAACGCCGAGATGGAGCGGGTAATTCCAGTCGGAGCCTTCTGCGTTCAGGCGGGCGACGAGCAGCCGGTACGCCTCGATCATGACCTTTGGATTACTCGCCTTCATCGAAAAAATTAATTCGTGGTAGCCGTTCGTGCGGCAGATCCGGGCAAACTCAAGCGCACTCTCGACCATGCCCAGAGGGGTATCGCCGTAGCGGTTCATGATGCGGTCGGACAGCGAGCCGTGATTGGTGCCGATCCGCATGGCCCGGCCGAGTTGCTTGCACTTGAGCACGAGCGGCGTAAACGCTTTTTCCAACCGCTCCAACTCGTCGGCGTATTGGTCGTCGCTATACTCGCGAGTGGCAAACTTTTTCCGGTCGGCATAGTTGCCGGGATTGATGCGAACTTTTTCGACCCATTCGGCGGCTTCCATGGCGGCAATCGGGACGAAATGGATGTCGGCTACAATGGGGGTGGTGAAGCCGTGTTGGCGGAGTGCCGCCACGATGTTATTCAGGTTCTTTGCGTCGTTGATGCTGGGCGCGGTAATGCGCAGGATTTCACAGCCGGCTTCGATGATCGGGATGGCTTCCGCCACGCAGGCGGCCGTGTTCATCGTGTCGGAGATCAACATCGTTTGGACGCGGATCGGATTGTTACCGCCCACGCCGATGGAGCCGACTTTGACTTCGCGGGTGACGCGGCGTTGCCAATGGAATGGATTGGCGCAGTAGTTCATGGGGTGGTGGTGGCCGCCGGCTCGTTGGTGCCGGGCACGCTGAGTGCCGGGAGCCGGTGGGGCAGGAATTTCTGGACGTCGTTAAATGTGATGTAGAGCATAAACCCGATCAGCACCGCTGCAAACCCGGTCGTCACGACATGGACGAAGCGCGCATTGACCGGCTTGCGAATGATGGCTTCAATGAGTGCAAACACAATATGCCCACCATCGAGCACGGGCAAGGGGAGCAGGTTGAAAATCGCGAGGTTGATGTTGAGGACGACCGCCAGCCAGAGTCCGCGCCGCATGCCGCCGCTGGCAAACTCATTCCACCAGCCGCCCAGGATGCCGACCGGGCCGGCAAAGCTTTTGACGCTCACCCCGGTTTGTTTGTGATGAATCACGGCATACACACTGTTGCCAAGCATTTCGAGCACATCGCCGAATTGTTCCCACGGCCTGGGGCCGGGGCGGACGATTTGTTCGGTCAGCTCCACACCGATGCGGGCAACTTTTTCCTGCGGTTCCGTGAGCGGCGTGACCAGCAACTCCACGACCGTCCCAGTCCGCAGCAATTTGATATGCGTCGGTTTATCGGCCCGTTTGCTGATCAATTCAATCAACTGGGCCCGGCTGTAAACCGGGACGCCCTCGATGGCGAGGAATTCGTCTTGGGGTTGAATCCCCGCGCGGTCTGCGGGCGAGTTGGGGCGCGCGCGCACCGCGACTGGCCGACCCGGCGGATAGAGGCCGGTCATTTTGATGCCAAATTCTTTTTCGTAGGTCGTTTCAAGATTGCACTCGATTCGCTCGTCACCCCGGAGGGCGACGATGGTCACGGTCGGCTCCAGGCTCAAGGCGACACCGGTCAGGATGTCGGTCCATTTGCTGACGTCTTTGCCATTGAGTTGAATGATCCGGTCGCCGGCGTGCAGGCCGGCGAGTTCTTCGTGGCTGTTGGGTTCGACCCAGCCGATGACGGTGGAATGGTTTGCAGCCGGCATGCCGACGCGCCAGAGCACGGTGGCGATGATAAACGCCAGCACCAGGTTCATGAACGGGCCGGCAACTGAGACAAGGATTTTATCGATGGGCCGGGCGGCCGGCACTTCGGCAGCGGGTTTCTCGCTCTTGCCTTCGAAGGCTTCCATGGGTCCCATTTGCGGTAACATGACGTATCCGCCAAACGGCAGCCACGCCACGCCATACTCGATCCCGTCGCGCTTCCAACTAAAGATTCGCGGGCCGAAGCCAATAAAAAAACGTTCGACAATCATCCGGCGCCGGCGCGCCATCAGGTAATGCCCAAACTCGTGGATGAACACGGTGAGTCCGAAGAAGAACAATACCAACAAGGCCGGGTACAGGTACAACCGGACCAACTCAAATAATTTAAACAGCATGGCCGGCTTCCCTTCGCGCCCACGCATCCGCCGCGAGAATCGCGTCCAGCGGGGGCTGGCTGACGGGGCAGTGGGCGGTCATTGTTTTTTCGACGGTGGTGAAAATATCCGTGAACCGGATTTGCCCGGTCACAAACCGTTCGACGGCGACTTCGTTGGCGGCATTGAAGACGGCCGGCAGCGTCCCGCCGACGCGCCCGGCCAGATGGGCCAATCGCAGGGACGGAAATTTATTCTGATCCGGATTCTCGAATGTCAGGGTCCCGATTTTCGCCAAATCTGTTGGCGGCATCGAATTCGGCAGCCGTTTGGGGCCCACCAGGGCATATTGGATCGGGTGCCGCATGTCTGGCGCGCTCAACTGGGCCAACATGGAGCCATCCTGAAATTCGACGATGGAATGGACGATGCTCTGGGGGTGAACCACCACATCGACCCGGTCGATTTCGATGTCGAACAGCCAGCGGGCTTCGATCATTTCCAAGCCCTTGTTGAAGAGCGTTGCAGAATCGATCGTAATTTTCTGCCCCATGGTCCACGAGGGATGTTTCAGGGCTTGCGCCACCGTAATTTCGGGAAATTGTTCGCGCGGTGTCTGGCGGAAGGGGCCGCCGGAAGCCGTTAAAATCAAGCGCTTGACGTCGGCCGGGTGGCGGCCTTCGAGGCATTGGAAAATGGCGCTATGTTCGCTATCCACCGGCAAGACTTTGACCCCATGCTTGCGGGCTTCGCTCATGACAAGTTCGCCGGCCATCACTAATATTTCTTTGGAAGCAACCGCCAGATCTTTGCCGGCGCGGATGGCGGCCAATGCCGGCTCCAGGCCGGCCGTCCCGACAATCGCGACCAGGACAATGTCGGCTTCCGGCAGGGTCGCCAGCTCCACCAACCCTTTTTCGCCGGTCAAGACGGGCGCCTTGATCCGTTGTTCCAACTCGTGTGCTTTGTCACGACTGGTCATGGCAACGGCTTTGGGATGGAACTTTTGAATGGCTTGTTCCATGCCGGCCACATTTTCGCGCGACGCCATGCCGACGATGCGCACATATTCTGGCAAGTCGGCGGCGACTTTTTGAGTGCTGACGCCAATCGAGCCAGTCGCACCAAGGAGAACGATATTTTTGGGTTTCATGCCTGAATTGGTTTCGTTTCTTTTAACAACGCTTCCGGTAATGCCGTCAACTCGGTGTTGGTTCCGTCAGCTTGCCACACTACGCGTCCGTCCGCCAACACCTGTTTGATCACGCCGTGCGTCGAACCGCGCAATGTCTGCACCCGATCGCCAGCCTGCAATTCGGTGCTGGCGCACAACCCGTCAATGATTCCGACCATGGCCTCACGGTCGAGCACGCCGGCGATATAATGGGCGACGGCTGACATGACTTCGCGCCGTCGCGTCGTGGGAAGCTCGGCAAACAGCGCTGCCACAATCTGTCGGCCAACGTCTGCGAAAGTATTACCATTGAAAAAGAGAAACGGCGCCCGCCGGTGGCATTGCCGGAGGAATTCTATGGTTTCGGCGAGGGAGAGGATTTGCCCTTGCTTGGCTGACCAATCGCTTGCGCACGCTGTTTGAGTCTCTCGATTAAAGCCGTGCTGCGCGCCTCCTCTAGTGCACGCTCCGCGGTTGAGGCCGATGACAAGCTCCCAACTCCGGTTTTTGAGAAAAGTGGCTCGGGCTTGTAGCGGTGATTGTTGGCCAGCACCTCCTCCAGAATGTCCTGGTCGGTCAGGTGCTCCAGCAGATCGGTTCGGAGTTTCATCGCTCATAATCTACCGCAACGCCCCGATTCCGGCAAGTCCGCCGCACTGGTTTGCGAACAGACACCCATCGAGCCGGTCGGGCCAAGGAGAACGATATTTTTGGGTTTCATCTAAGCTGGCGGACAATACTTGTGAATTGGCTCAACCTCAAGTGTTTCTCGCGGCAGCGTTTCTCGCGGCAGCGTGTCGCAGACAAATGCTGAGCTTGCCCCGACCGGCTCAGGTTGGCATACTGCGCGCCGATGGCCTTGCATCCTCAATTCCCAACGTCTCCCTACGCGCCGCTGCTCCCAGAACAACGCTGGTTTCCTGCCGACGAGACCCTGCGCAGCACGGCTTATGAAAAGCTGCTCCCGCCCCTCGTTGCCAATGTACGCAAGGAAGTTCACGCTTGGCGCAATCATGGATACGCCGGCGCATCGGCGACTTCGGTGGCCTTGCTGCGCCATTGGTTCGAGACTGAGCATCTAACCGAGAATGCCGACGGATCGCTTTCGACATTCCGTTATTACTTCGCCCAGCGTGAAGCTGTGGAGACGGTTATCTGGCTATACGAAGTTCGGCGGGCCCGTGACAAATTCGATTTACTCCGTTTCGATGCGTCTGGCGCGGTGTCCAGCGGCATGTTCGCCGAGGATTGGCCGCGTTATGTTCTCAAAATGGCAACGGGTGCTGGTAAAACCAAAGTCCTCTCCCTGCTCATCGCGTGGAGCTTCTTCCATAAACACTACGAAGCCGATTCCGCTCTCGCACGTAACTTCCTCGTCATCGCGCCGAATATCATTGTATTGGACCGGCTGCGGGCCGATTTCGATGGCCTCAAGATATTCTTCAATGACCCCATCCTCCCACCCAATGGCCACGAAGGACGGAATTGGCGGGACGACTTCCAAATCACCCTGCACATTCAAGATGACGTTCGCATCGTTCGCGATACCGGCAATTTCTTTCTCACGAACATCCACCGTGTTTTCCTCGGCGAAGTCCATGACCCGTCGCTCGCCGATGAAGATTTACGCGATTACTTTCTCGCCCCATTCGGAGCAAAGCCCGCTGGCAAAACCACGGACAGCAAGACCGACCTGGGTGAGATCGTCCGTGAAATTGAAGAGCTGGCCGTATTCAACGACGAAGCCCATCACATCCACGACCCCCGCATGGCCTGGTTCAAATCCATTCAGGACATCCATCACAAGATGTTGCAGAAAGACCACCGCCTGGCGTTGCAAGTGGATGTCACCGCCACCCCGCGCCACGACAACGGCGCAATCTTTGTCCAAACAGTTTCCGACTATCCGCTGGTCGAGGCCATCCATCAGAACGTTGTCAAACATCCCATCCTCCCCGACGCCGCGAGCCGCGCCAAACTCACCGACCGGAAAAGCGCCATCTTCACCGAGAAATACGACGACTATCTCAAGCTGGGGATTGAGGAATGGAAGAAGAGCGCCGCGGAACACAAAGCGCTCGGCAAAAAAGCTGTCTTGTTTGTGATGGTGGATGACACCCGCAACTGCGACGAAGTCGGCACCTATCTCGAAAAGGCGTGTCCCGAGTTGCAGGGAGCCGTGCTCGTCATCCACACAAAAAACAACGGTGAAATCTCCGAAGCATCTTCCGGTAAAAACAAGGAAGAGCTCGAAAAACTCCGCAAAGAATCCAACGCCATTGATACTTGGCAAAGCCCGTACAAGGCCATCGTCTCCGTGCTCATGCTCAAGGAAGGCTGGGACGTCCGCAATGTCACGACTGTCGTCGGTCTGCGGGCTTTCGTCGCCCTCAGCAACATCCTCCCCGAACAGACCATCGGGCGCGGCCTGCGCCGGATGTATTTTGGAACGGACACAAAAGAAACTGTTTCCGTCATGGGCACGCCCGCGTTTATGGACTTCGTCGAATCCATCCAGAGTGAAGGCGTCACCTTTGAGCACGTCCCCATGGGCGGCGGCTCAACCCGGCATGAATCGCTGGTCGTGGAAGTCGACACCGCGAACGAGGAAAAGAACATCGACGCCCTCGACATCCCACTCCCGAAACTCACGCGCCGGTATCAGCGGGAGTTCAAGAATCTCGAGACCCTGGACCCCGCCAAGTTTGGCAACCAACTCCTGCCACTCAAGCCGTTCTCACCGGCGGAGACACGCGAGATCGTCTTTAAGACCATGCTGGATGCCGCAGTGCATCACGTCGTCCAACTGGACGGAACTGGCCCGGCTGATTATCGCTCCGTCGTTGCATTTTTTGCCCGGCAGTTACTCAAAGACCTCCGGCTGGTCGGCGGCTATGACGTGCTTTATCCCCAAGTGCGCGACTTCATGCAGAACTACCTATTCAGTCCGTCGCCCGTCAACCTCGAAGACCCGGTCGTGCTCCGCAACCTGTCCGAGCCGGACGCCGGCAAGATACTTTATGATGCGTTCAAATCCGCCATCAACGCCCTGACCATCCAAGAATCTGGCACAACTCGCATTGAAGCCCGGATCCGCTTGAAAGAAACCCGCCCATTCCGTACTGACTACCGGGCCCACCTGTCGGCCGCCAAAAGTATCTTCAACAAGGTCGTGGGCGAACCCAACTCCGGCGGCTTTGAGCTCCGCTTTGCCGCGTTCCTCGAAGATGCCGGTGACGTGCAGGCGTTTTCGAAAAACTACCTCGCCATCGGGTTCAAGCTCGACTACGTCAAATCCAACGGCGACCTGTCCAACTACACACCGGACTTTATTATCCGCACCACTGACAAGAAAATCTGGCTCGTGGAGACCAAGGGTCGGGAAGAACTCGACCTCCCACAGAAAATGGCTCGGCTCAAACAATGGTGCGCCGATGCAACGGCAGCGGAGGCGATCGACAACGGGAACACTGGCCAACAATACGACTTTGTGTTTGTGGATCAGAATGGGTTTGAAAAACATCTGCCGAAAGATTTTACTGCGCTGACGGCGAGTTTCACGGAATATCACGGACTGGCTTCGGTGCCGAAACTGCGCTAGGATTTTGTCACTATGAACCGTTTAACGGACACAGAGCTTGAAGCACTGCTCAACGATCTTGAATCCGATCGCGCCGAGCGCAAGGAAGCGTGGGCGGGCTCGGCTCCTGAGAGGGTCCGGGAAGCAGTGTGCGCTTTTGCCAACGACCTGCCGAATCACCAACAGCCGGGCGTTGTTTTCGTGGGCGCAAAGGACGATGGTACGCCTGCCGGCACACCGATCACCGACCGACTCCTCCTGACCCTGAGTGATCTTAAGACCGACGGCAAGACGGTTCCCCCGCCATCGCTCACAGTTGAGAAGCGCGTGCTTAACGGCGCGGAAATGGCCGTCGTGACCGCCTGGCCGGCGGATGCCCCGCCCGTCCGGTTTGATGGCCGCATTTGGATCCGCATCGGTCCCCGTCGGGGTCTGGCCTCCGGGCAGGATGAGCGCGTTCTGAATGAGCGCCGCCGGCATCGCGACATTCCCTTTGACATTCAGCCCAAACCATCCGCCGCACTGGCGGATCTGGGCCGCAGCTACTTTGAGGAAGTCTATCTCCCCGGCGCTTTTGCCGAGGATGTGCTGCTGGCCAATGATCGCACCTATGAACAGCGCTTGGCCGCCTGTCGCATGATTGTGGCCGCCGATGACCCCACGCCCACTGTGCTCGGCCTGTTGGTGCTGGCTCCGCAGCCGCAACGCTGGCTGCCGGGGGCCTACGTGCAGTTCCTGCGCATCCAGGGCACCGAATGGGCCGGACCGGTTATTGACGAGGCGGTGTTGGATGGCCGGCTCGCCCGGATGATGGAACGGCTGGATGACATGCTCACCGCCCACAACCGGGTGACGGTGGACTTCACTTCCGGCCCCACCGAAAAACGGCATTACATCTACCCGCCCGAATCGTTGCAGCAACTCACCCGCAACGCAATCATGCACCGTTCCTATGAGGGTACCCATGCCCCTGTCCGCGTCTATTGGTTTGATGACCGGATCGAGATCAGCAGCGTGGGCGGCCCGTTCGGCGATGTCACACCGGCAAACTTCGGGACGCCCGGGCTCGCGGACTATCGCAATCCCCATCTCGCCGAGGCCATGCGCGTTCTCAAACTCGTCCAGCGGTTCGGGGTCGGCATCTCCATCGCCCAGACCGCGCTCCGGCAGAATGGCAACCCGCCCATCGACTTTCAAGTGGACTCCTCCAGAGTCGTCGCCCGCGTTTATCCGGCCAAACCCTAACCTTCACGGAGTACCACTCATGATTACCCGCTTCACTATCGCCAACTTTAAACGGCTCGATTCTGCGACTCTTGAACTCGGCAATGCCGTTGTTCTCATCGGGCCGAACAACTCCGGCAAGACCTCCGCTTTGCAGGCGATGACGCTCTGGGATGTCGGCTGGCGGCGCTGGGTGGAAAAGCGCGATGACAGCGCTGCCAGTGAGCGAAGCGGTGTCACCATCAACCGCCGTGATTTGTATCCCATTCCCATTCCCAGTGCGCGGCTGCTCTGGAATGACCTCCACACCCAAGACACTAAGACCGAGGACGGCAAGCAGCGAACCGAGAAGGTTTACATCACGCTGACAGCGGACGGCGTCCACGAAGATAAACCGTGGACTTGCTCGATGGAATTTTACTACGCCAACGAAGAATCCTTTTACTGCCGGTTGAAGGACACTCCCGATGGAAAGGTGCCGGCGGGTGCACGCGGACATTCGATCGTGTTTCTCCCCCCCATGTCGGGACTGACCGAACGCGAACACCGTAAGGAAGGCGGCGAAATCAGTGTGCTGATCGGTGAAGGCCGAACTGCTGAAGTGCTCCGCAACCTGTGCTGGCAGCTTTCCTCCCGCGAGGACAAGCGTGCGTGGAAAACTCTCGTTGAGCATATCCACGACCTTTTCCGCATCACACTCCAGGAACCGATCTACATCAAAGAGCGGGCCGAACTTTCGCTTGGTTATCGCGAAGAATCGGGCGTCGAACTCGACTTGTCGTCCTCCGGACGCGGTTGCCAACAAGTGCTCCTTTTGTTGAGCTACATGCTCGCCAATCCCGGCGCAATCCTCCTCCTTGATGAGCCGGATGCCCACTTGGAAATCCTCCGCCAACGCGATGTCTACAATCTCCTTACAGACATTGCCGCCCAGCAAGGCTCGCAAATCATCGCCGCCAGCCATTCTGAAATCGTCCTCCAAGAAGCGGCGGAGCGCGATGTCGTTATGGCATTCGTTGGCAAACCCCACCGGATTGACATCCGCTCGCGTAGCCAGGTGAAAAAGGCACTCGAAAGCATTCGCATGGCCGACTACTATCTCGCCGAACAAAAAGGCTGGATTCTCTACCTCGAAGGTTCGACCGATCTTGCCATTCTCCGGAGTCTTGCCGCTCGAACCCAACATCCTGCGGCGGCTCTTTTGCATGATTCCGTTCCGTTTATTCCCATTGGCACAAATAAGCCACAGGACGCCCGCAATCATTACAATGGATTGCGTGAGGCCAAACCCGATCTCGTCGGCTATGCCCTTTTTGACCGTCTTGACAAGGAGCTGCAAACCGGTTCACAACTTACCGAGTGTATGTGGACGCGGCGTGAGATTGAAAACTATCTCGTTACCCCGGCCAGCTTGCGCGCCTTCGTCCAGATGGGACTCCGTAACGACGACTTGATTGAGGAAGCCGAGCGCAAGAACCGACTCGCCATCCTCGAAACCTGCATCGGCGAACTCGTTAACGCCCTACGCCTCACCAACAAACCCGACCCTTGGGGTTCCGACATCAAAGTGACGGATGATTTTCTCGATCCCCTGTTCAAATTGTTTTACGAGCAGTTGGGCACGCCGCAGCGAACCTTCAAGCGCGATTACCACGGTCTTGCGGAAGTCATCCCAGTCAACGAAATCGCCTCTGAAGTATCCACAGTGCTCGATGCCATACTGGAAGTCGCCAATCGCGCCAAACCCGCTGTCTAACCATGCCCCGCCCCACCGACACCGACCGCTACGAACTGACCGACGCCGAAAAGCGCGACCTCATTAAACTCATCGAGGCCGGTAAACCGCTCCCGGAGAAATACCGGTTCCTCCTCTTCGCCGACAAACGCGAAGTCGAACTCGTCTGGAACGGCAAAACCCGCGAAGTCTGCACCGCCATCCTCCCCTTCCAAACCCTCGAACACATCGACGAACCCCGGCAGGAAAGTGGGACAGGCGTCTCGCCTGTCTCCCCGGGCGAGGTGCAGGGCGACCTCATTGATATGTCCGGCCGCCAAATCAAAGGCTGGACCAACAAACTCATCTGGGGCGACAACAAGCTCATCCTCGCCTCCCTCAAGAGTGGCGCGCTCCGCCGCCAGATCGAGGACGCCGGCGGCCTCAAGCTCATCTACATTGACCCGCCCTTCGACGTCGGCGCGGACTTCAGCATGGACATCGAGATTGGCGGCGAGACCTTCCACAAAGAGCCCAACCTCCTCGAACAAATCGCCTACCGCGACACCTGGGGGCGCGGCGCCGATTCCTTCATCGCCATGATTTACGAACGCCTCATCCTCATGCGCGATCTCATGCACACGGAAGGAAGCATCTTCGTGCATTGCGATTGGCGGCTCAGTGGATACATGCGAACCGTCTTGGATGAAGTTTTTGGACAAACCGGTTTTGCCAACGAGGTGATTTGGCAAAAGACCCGCGTTAGCAAGGCACAGAGTAATTCCTTCGGGAACATTCACGACACTTTGTTCTGGTTCGGAAAAGGTCAACGACTCGCCTTTACACCGCAGTACCTTGAACATCCCGAAGAGTACCAAGATAGCCATTACAGCCTTGTTGAGGAAAAGACTAATCGCCGGTACGGACTTTGGGATTTCACGCAAGCCGGTCAGGGACAAGCCCGCAAGTTTGGTAAGAAGACGCTTGAACCTCCTCCCGGTAAGCATTGGATTTGGTCGCAGGAGAGAATTGATGCTGGATTTGCCGAAGGCCGCATTGTGTTTACTTCGACCGGCATGCCTCGCTTGAAACGCTACCTCGACGAATCGAAGGGAAGACAAGTCGGCGATATTTGGGACGATGTGTACGATGTGAACGCCGTGGCATCTGAGCGTCTTGGCTATCCCACGCAAAAGCCCGAAGCGTTGTTGGAGCGAATTGTTCAAGCCAGCAGCAACGAAGGCGATTTGGTGGCGGACTTTTTCTGCGGCAGTGGTACCGCGGCTGCGGTAGCCGAAAAACTCGGCCGCAAATGGATCGCCACCGACCTCGGCAAGTTCGGCATCCACACCACCCGCAAGCGGCTCATCCAAGTCCAGCGCGAGTTGAAGGCCACCGGTAAACCGTTCCGGGCATTTGAAGTGCTCAACCTCGGCCGGTACGAGCGCCAAGCCTATCTCAACGTTGCCGGGCGGCTGACCGGCAAAAAGAAAGAGCAGGCCCTCGCCCGCAAGGAACAGGAGTTCCGCGATTTGATCCTGAAAGCCTACCGGGCCGAACCATTGACGGACGCCGCCTTCTTCCACGGCAAGACCGGCGGACGGCTTGTCGTCGTCGGCCCGATCAACCTGCCGGTCGGGCGGTTGTTCATTGAGGAAGTCATCACCGAATGCCGCAAGCGCGGCGCATCGCGTGTGGACGTGCTGGCGTTCGAGTTTGAAATGGGCCTGTTCCCGGCCGTGCTGGACGAGGCCAAGCAGAAAGGCATCGACCTCGCGCCCAAGACCATCCCGCCCGAAGTCTTCGACAAGCGCGCCGTGGAGAAAGGACAGGTCCGGTTCCACGACGTGGCCTACATCGAAGTCACCCCGCGTTTTGGGGTAGGGCGCGCTGTCCCTAGCGCGCCGAATCCTAAATCGCGGACGGCTGGGACAGCCGTCCCTACCAACGACCTGACTGTCGCGGTCGAACTGACCGATTTCTCTGTTTACTACTCCCAAGGATTGGCCGACGCCATTGCCGCCGACCTGAAGGACGGCAAGAGCGAAGTCGTCTGCGAAGCCGGTAAGCTCCTCAAAGTGAGCAAGGACAAGAACGGCGTCATCACCCGCGACGTGCTTACGAAGAAGTGGACGGACTGGGTGGATTACTGGGCCGTGGATTTCGATTACGAGAGCCGCAAAGAAATCATCAAAGTCGCCAAGAATCTCGGCGTCGAAGGCGCGCTCCCCGGCACGGCGGACGCCGCCGAACTCCTTGATTTTGAGGAACGTTGGACTGGTGCATACATTTTCGAGAATGAGTGGCAAAGTTTCCGCACCCGGCAGAACCGGGACTTGGAACTCAAAACCGTCGCTCACACCTACCCCAAAGCAGGCCGGTACACGATTGCCATCAAAGTCATCGACATCTTCGGTAATGACACGATGACACTCATGCCGGTAACGGTGGGGTATTCCGCGCCAACGTGATGACCCCTTCTGAACGAGTCCAGTCTGTGCGCGACCAACTGCCGGCGGGCGGTTTGTTTGCCGGGCTGACCTGGCGGATTGCGCCGGCAGCGTTTCCGCTGGCGCCGGAATTGGTGCAGCAGTTTGAGTTGCTGGGGCCGCAATTGCTCGCGTTTTACCGGGCCTGCAATACGCTCTATCGGCACTCGCTCGCCGGCAAGCAGCCGCGCTGGATCGCCCAATATCTCGACGCCGGCAAACCCGACCACTTGCTGGAGATTTCCCGGAGCGACCGGATTAAATCGCAGGTTCCGCGCATTATCCGGCCGGACGTGATTCTGAATGATGGGAATTTCTTTATTACCGAGCTCGACAGCGTGCCCGGTGGGATCGGACTGACCGGCTGGCTCGGTAAAACCTATGCCGGACTGGGAGACAGAATTGTCGGCGGTGCGACCGGAATGCTGGAAGGTTTTT
>Ga0209083_1002281_pt1 | contig 18631 bp, 16 predicted proteins | sample AM7aDNAmetaG_FD_184132 | JGI IMG/M metagenome (GOLD analysis project Ga0209083, IMG submission 184132) | Freshwater microbial communities from Finland to study Microbial Dark Matter (Phase II) - AM7a DNA metaG (SPAdes) (version 3) | ecosystem: Environmental > Aquatic > Freshwater > Lake ...
GTGCCGGTAGTTCGCCCATAAACGTTCGGCGTGTTCCGGTTCTTCCTGCATAACCGTGAGCGAGGTGAGCGCGCTGGCCGCCGCCGCCGGACCGAGCGCGGCGCTGAATACAATCTGCCGGGAATTGCTGCGCAGATATTCAATGACTTCGCGGCTGCCGGCGACGAAGCCACCGGTACTAGCGAACGCTTTGGAAAAGCTACCGGCAATCACATCCACCCGGTCGGTCACGCCAAATTGGTTGCACACGCCGCGTCCCTGCTGGCCAAGAATGCCGACGCTGTGCGCTTCATCCACCACGACCGCGGCGTGATATTTGTCAGCGAGATCCACTAGCTCCGGCAACGGCGCGATGTGGCCTTCCATCGAGTACACGCCATCTACGACGATGAGCTTGGCTTGTTTCGGTTCGAGCTGACCGAGCACCGTGGCCAGCGACGTCATATCGTTGTGCGCAAAGCGTTCAATCTTCGCGCCGCTGAGCAACGCGCCGTCCCAGAGCGATGAATGAATGCTGGGATCCACGAGCAACGCATCGCCGCGTTTCGCTAGCGAACGAACTCAGACTGACTTGGCACGCCAAATATCCCGCCACCGTGACATGACACGCCGGCTTGCCGAGAAACGCCGCGAGCGCTTCTTCCAATTCCACATGATACGCCCGGCTACCGTTGGCCAACCGCGACCCGCACGAACTCGCGCCCCACCGGTCAATCGCCTGTTTGGTCGCCGCCACCACGCGCGGATGCTGGCTCAGACCGAGGTATTCGTTACTGGCCATCAACACCATCGGCCGGCCTTTCACCGTCACCGCCATACCGGTGGCGCTCTCGATGGGGTGGTAATAAGGTGCGTACTTCAATCGCAAGCGCGTCGTCGCGTCGGATTCGCAGCGGTCAATAATCGGCTTCGTCGGCTTGAAAAACATCTACCGCACAGCCTAGAGGAACCGCGTCCTCGCGTCAAGAAATGCGCACCACTTTACCGCCAAGCCACTCGACTATGGGGTGATTACTGAATCAAGCGACCGGTGGAACGTCACGAACTTCAAACTCAAAACCACCTGTCCATTTAGCAACTAGATTATAAAGTGCCGCCGCAATAATACCGCCAATAAATCCTACGGCTGCATAAAGCACCGGAAATGCTAAACCAATAAAAAAAGCAGGGTCATGAGGGTAAGTTTTGTGAGGAAGAATAGCAGCCAGTATGAAAAACGGTATGAAAAATAGTGATAAAATGCCATGTAAAATGGCGAGAATAATTCCGGCTCTCAGTGGTTTGATATGTGTGAGTTGTTTTTTCATTTCAACATTATCCATAGTACAAAGTTAGCGGACAAGGACAAAGTAGTCGCGAAATCACTGGCAGATTTGTAATCCATCACAAGCTTGCCGCGACTGGTGGGCGGGAGCATACTGCGCGTTGTGCCACCGCAAATAAAAATCTTAGTCACGGGAGCGACGGGATTTCTGGGTGGAGCGTTGACGGAGGCGCTGCTTCGCGAGGGACAACCGGTGCGGATTTTGGTTCGGCCGGGCCATCCGGTGCCGACGTTCGCCGGTGGAACACCGGAGGTCTGTTGGGGTTCACTGGAAGATGCGGCCAGTTTGGTGGCGGCGTGTGCCGGGATTGAATTGATTTACCACTGCGCGGCGTTGGCGTCGGATTGGGGGCCGTGGGAACAGTTTTACCAAGTGAATGTGCAAGGCGTGGAGAATATGTTGGGCGCAGTGCGGACGGCGGGCAGCGTGCGGCGTTTCATTCATATCAGCACCACGGATGTGTATGGGTATCCGGTGGCAGCCGTGGATGAGACGTATCCGATTACCGATATCGGCTTGCCGTACAATCGGAGCAAAGGGCTGGGCGAGAAAAAAGTTTGGGAGTTTGCCGGTGCGACCGGCCTGCCGGTGACGGTGATTCGGCCCGCGACGATTTATGGGCCGCGGAGTTTGAGCATCGTGGCGGAAATCGCGGCGGTGTTGCGCAAAAAACAAATGGCGTTAGTGGATGGTGGGCGCGTGGCGGCGGGGCTGCTGTACATCGAGAATGCGGTGGAAGGAATTTTGCAGGCGGCGCGTTCGCCGGTGACGATTGGGCAGGCGTACAATTTGCGCGATGAAGGCACGGAGACGTGGCGGCAGTTTGTCAGCGTTCTCGCCAGCGGAATGGGCGTCGGCCAGCCGTGGCTGAATTTACCGAGCGTACCGGCGCTGGGCTTGGCGCAGTTGTGCGAGATGGTTTACCGGGGATTAGGAATTCGCCACCGGCCGTTGTTGACGCGCCATGCGGTCTATCTGTTTTGTCGCACGCAAGGTTATGCGATTAAAAAAGCGCAACGGGATTTCGGTTTCCGGTCCAAGATTGGGTTTGCGGAAGGAATGGCGCGGACGCAATCTTGGTTGGCGTCACCGGAAGGCCAAGCCGCACTCGCGAAGTTTTAGCTTCGCGACCAACCGTCAACTACCTTCCCATTTTTTCATCGCCACGCAAACATTCGTGCCACCAAATCCGCTAGAGTTCGTGAGCGCGATGCGCGGCGCGTCGGGAATCGGTTTGGTCACAATCGCGATGTCGGCGCACGCGGGGTCGAGTTCGGTGATGTTGGCGGAGACCGGTGTGAAACCTTCCTGCAACGCGAGGCAGCAGATTGCCGATTCCATCGCGCCGGCCAGCGAGAGGCCGTGACCGGTCAAGCTCTTGGTGCTGCTGACCCACGGCCGTTTGCTGTTGTGAAAAATTTGACGCAACGCGTGGCATTCGCTGATGTCACCGGCGATTGTGGAAGTGGCGTGAGCGTTGACGTAATCAATGTCGCCCGGTTGCAATTTTGAATCTAGCAAAGCATCTTCCATCGCTCGGCGCAATCCGTCGCCGGTCGGGTCGGGAATGACGACGTTATAACCGTCAGACGCTTGACCCCAGCCGAGAACTTCGGCGCAGATTGGCGCACCCCGGCGTAAAGCGTGTTCGAGTTCCTCGACGACCAGCACCGCTGCGCCACCGGTCCCGACAAAGCCATCGCGTTTGACATCGAATGCGCACGGTGCTTTAGCTGGGTCGGTCTGAAGGCTGAGCGCACGGATGCCGGCAAACGGCAGAATGTTAAAGCGATTACAATCCTCTGCGCCGACGACAAACATCATTTCCTGCCGGTGGAGTCGAATCATGTCAGCGGCGAGACCGAGGGCGTGCGCCGACGACGAGCAGGCGCTGGAGCAACCGAGCGAGCCGCCTTTGATTTTGAAACCGGCGACGAGATTGATGTAGAGCGAACCGGGGATGCTGTTGACGACGGCCATCGGCGGACATCGGCGGACGCCTTGGGTAACGATGGTGTGGAGATTTTCGTAGGCGAGCCACATCGAACCACCGGAGGCACAGAGCAAGCCGGTGCGCGGATGTGAAACGAGTTCCGGTGAAAGTTTCGCTTCGCGAATAGCTTGGTCCATTGCGCAGAAAGCGTAGAGCGCATTCGGTGTCATGGCGCGGAGTTGGTCGCGACTGATTTGGTAACCGGCGGGATACGTCCAGTCATCAAAGCGTGCGGTGGGGAAGGTAAAACCTTTGACGGTGCCGGCCAGCTTGATGGGAATATCGTTCCCGGCAAACTCAGAAAAAAGTTCGATGCCCGATCGGCATTCTTTCAAACTGCGGAGTACCTCCGGCCGGCTATTACCAATGCTGGTAATAAAACCAAGACCGGTGATGACGACGCGTTTCATGAGGTTGCGGGTGCGGCAGTCACAATCTTGTCGCGGAGAAACTGGTTCAGTTTTCCGAGTGTGCGAATTTCCTTCAATTCGTCGTTGTTAATGTGCAATTTAAGAACACCCTCGATAGCGAACACCACTTCGAGCAGCGCGAGCGAATCCAAACCGAGGTCTTCAATCAGCCGGGTTTCGTCGTTGGCATCTTTCAGCGACAACTTTGCGGTGGCTGGCTGGTAAAGTTCAATCAAACCGTAGACGACCGGAGGAATTGCTGTGGAGTCACCTTGTTCCCGGAAGCGGATCGCGGCGGCCACGGTCTCCGGGTTGCACCGCCGGAGTTCTTTTTGAATCTCCGCTAATTCTGTTGCATTTAAATTCATAGTCGTTCCTTGTGAACCCGCGCGGTCGATGCTGACAAGAAAGCATTTATTCCAGCCAATGGCAACATAACTCGCCGGCAAACGGCGCAGCGTGGTGGTTAGCTTTGCAGTGCCGCGTCGAGTCGCTGCCACAAATTTTCCGGATCTTCCAAGCCGATGGAGAGGCGAATGAGGTGGCGCGAGACGCCGCAAGATTCCGCCCAGTCGAGTTCCGTGTAATGCGCCAGTAAGGTGAACGGACAGGCGAGCGTGAAGACGGTTCCGAGACTCGGGCCTTTGTAGAAATCCAACCGGTCATAAATCTGCGGCGAAGTTTTCTCGGCGTTGCGCGGGAGAAAAGTGATGAGCGAACCGTAACCACCGGTCGCGTGGCGAACCGCTTCATACGCGGCGGCAAATTCCCACTTTGGATACCAGACGTGTTCGACCGCCGGATGTTGGCGCAATCGCTCGGCGATGAGCAGGCCATTGGCGTTGTGTCGCCGCATTCGTTCCGGGAAGCCGTGTACTTGCCGTTCCAATACGAGCGCATCTTCGCCCCAGAGTAATTCCTCATGTTGCGCTTTTGCGAAGGCATGCAACTCCCGGTAGAACGGCGACCGCGGATTGCAAATCAACGCGCCACCCATCACATCACCGGTGCCGACCAGATATTTCGTCAGGCTTGTGGCGATGAAATCGGCGTGCGCCCGCAAATCCACATTGAACGGCGTCGCCACCACGTCATCCGCCACCAACGGTACGCCGTGTTCGTGCAGCAACGGTGTGATGCGACTGAAATCCGCCGAGCCTAACAACGGATTGCCGGGAATTTCTCCGAAGCACGCCGCCACCGGTTGCCGGTGGATTAATTCATGCAAATCATTTTCAATTGTCGCCAAGTTGTGCAGCAACGTCGTGCCGGGGCCAAATTTCTCCTGCAACTTCAGCGTGTCCACGTACGGAAATCCTAATTGTACCGTCGGCCGGCCGGGACTTCGTGCCAGCACCGCTCGCAATGCCGCAAACTGCGCCGCCATGCCGGTCGGTTGCAAAAAAACGTCGCCTTCCGCGCAATCGTAAAACTTCGCCAGTTGCCGGCGCAACGATGGATGCACCGGTGCCGCATCGGCGCGTCCGGCGAGGAATGCTTCGGCGCGGCGGCTGGAAACGATTAAGCCGGTGTGCTGCCAAAATGCTTTTAACGCCAGATTACCGGCATCATCGGTCACGACAGCGTGTTGCGGTGTGACGGTCGCCGGTGCGCCGGCGCGCCGGACAAATTCCGCCGCCATCTGCGCTACTCGCGCCGACGGAAACGGCAAACCGCCGAGTTGCTGCGCCATTTGTTGCACCAACGGATGAAAAATAAATCGCGGATAACCGCTGGTGATTTGACGGATGACCGCCGGCGTTTTCTCCTCGTAGCCGACCACATCTTGCCAACGCGGCAGCGACATTGAAACCGCGTGGACAGAATCCGGAATCGGCCGACCGAGTGCGAGGGTGCTCACAACGCTTGCTCAAGATCGGCGATTAAATCCGCGACATCCTCGATGCCGACCGAAAATCGCACCACGCCGTCGGTGATGCCGACTTGTTCGCGCACCGCCTTCGGCACGCCGGCGTGCGTCATCGTCGCCGGATGGCAGATAAGACTTTCGACGCCGCCAAGACTTTCGGCGAGTGTGAATAATTCCAGCTTCCGGCAAAACGCCAATGCGTCGCCGTCCAGCTCAATCGTAATCATACCGGAGCCACCGGACATTTGTTTGCGCGCCAGTTGATTCTGCGGATGACTCGGCAAAAATGGATACCGAACCCACCGGACACGTTTTTGTTTTTCCAACCAACCGGCCAATGCCAGCGCGTTTGCACAGTGGCGTTCCATCCGCACGGCGAGCGTGCGTTGACCGCGCGTCGTCAGCCAAGCGTCGAACGGCGACGGCTGGAGTCCGAGCGCTTTTTGCGCAAACACCATCCGTTTGTGCCAAGCCGCATCGTTCGTGGCGACGATTCCACCGAGACAATCGCTGTGACCGTTGATGTATTTCGTCGTCGACGAAAGCGACAACGTCGCGCCGAGTTCGAGTGGCCGCTGTAAAAATGGCGACGCGAAAGTGTTATCCACCACCACCGGTGCGCCGAGCGCGCTGATACCGGCGATGTCGAGAATTTTCAGCAGCGGATTCGTCGGGCTTTCGAGCCAAACCAAAGCCGGCTTGAGTGCGCTGATTTGCGGCCAGTTTTCCGACCGGCTCAAATCAAAGTACCGGGCTTGCACGCCGAATTTGGCGAACACGCGTTCAAACATTCGGTAGGTGCAACCGTAAATATTTTCCTCGGCCACGATGAGGTCGCCGCTTTTCAAGCTCGACACCACCGCCGTAATCGCCGAAACGCCGCTGGCAAAACAGGTGGCGTGTTCCGCGCCTTCGAGTGTGGCGATGGATTGTTCGAGCAATCGGAAATTCGGATTACCGGAGCGCGTATAATCAAAACCATCGGCATTGCCTTGCGCAAAAGTGGAGGTCAGATACACCGGTGGCATGACTGCGCCGGTATTACCGACGAAGCCGCGACCGCTGTGCACCGCACGAGTGCTGAAACCTTTCTTATTACCTTTAGTCGTCACGGTTTTTTCTTAACACGAGCCACGGTAGATTCCCAGCTTTTTGGTTCACACCAAAACCGATTCCAGCGGCAACTGCGGATCGAGTTTCTGCGCGGCGAGCCAAGTGGCGTTGAAAAGTTTGGACTGATATTTGTGACCGGAATCGCACAGAATGGTGACAATGGTTTGGCCGGGACCACGTTCGCGAGCCAACCGCACCGCGCCGGCGATGTTGATGCCGGAGGAAAGTCCGAGGAACAAACCTTCCTCACGCAAAAGTTGGTTGATGATGGTCAACGCGATTTGGTCTTCAATCCGGTAGGCGCAATCAACTTGGATGCCTTCGAGATTTTTCGTTACGCGTCCTTGGCCGATGCCTTCGGCAACGGAATCACCGTCGTTGGTTTCGGTGTTGCCGTGGGTGAACCACGACCACATCGCCGCGCCAAACGGATCGGCGCAGACGACGGCGACCTGCGGATTGCGTTCCTTCAAAAATAATGCCGTGCCGGCCAACGTGCCGCCGGTGCCGACCGAGGCGACGAAGGCGTTGACCGCGCCGCCGGTCTGTTGCCAGATTTCCGGGCCGGTGGTCCGGTAATGCGCGAGCCGGTTGGCGGTGTTATCGAACTGATTCGCCCAGAACCAACCTTTCTCCTCGGCGAACCGGCGGGCGATGTGATTGTAGTTGCTGGGATCTTTGTACGGTTTCTCCGGTACGGTTTGGACGGTTGCGCCGAGTGTGCGCAGGAGTTGGATTTTTTCCGGAGCCTGCGTTTCAGGAATGACGATGTGGCTCCGGTACCCTTTGGCGTGACCGATGACGGTCAGACCAATTCCAGTGTTGCCGGCGGTGCCTTCGACGATGGTGCTGCCGGGTTTCAACCGACCATTTGCCTCGGCGTCGGTGATGATGCCGAGTGCGGCGCGGTCTTTCACCGAACCACCGGGATTCATGAATTCCGCTTTGCCAAGAATTTCGCAGCCGGTGAGTTCGCTCAGCCGGCGCAAACGAATCAACGGCGTGTTGCCGACGTGATAATCAATTCCGTGATATTGGCTCATTTGCCGCGGAAGATAGCGCGACAAACGAATCTCGTCCAGTCGTTCTGATTGCGAATTCACTTTCGCTGGGCGGCAAGCTGTGGCAATGAATGCTCCATGAATCGATTTCTGATGCTGGTTTGTTTGCTGGCCGTGCCGGTGGTCACTTTCGCTGAGGAACCGCTCGATCCGCTGCGGCCGGCGATGGAGCAAGCGATTGCGCGAGTGAAGCCGGCATTGGTGCGCGTTCAGGTTGTCTTTGTTGATTACGCCGACGGTCGCGAGGTGAAATACGAAGCCAGCGGCAGCGGGTTCATCATCAAGAAGCAAGGTTTTGTCGTCACCAATCATCACGTGGCCGGCCGCGCAACGCGGTTGGTCTGCGTGTTTTCCAATAACGAAGAAATTGACGCCACGCTGGTCGGCACGGATCCGTTGACGGATATCGCCGTGCTGAAACTCGACAACGCCAAGCACGCTGAATTTCCGACGGTGAACTGGGGCGACTCCGCCGGTATCGCCGTCGGCGACACGGTCTTGGCGCTGGGCAGTCCGTTGGCGATGGCGCAATCGGTGACGCGCGGCATTATTAGTAATTCCAAAATGACGATGCCGGCGATGTTCCGCCGGTCCGGCGGTTTTACGATGGAAGGCGCGGATGTCGGCTCGCTCGTTCGCTGGATCACGCACGACGCACAGATTTTCCCCGGCAACTCCGGTGGTCCGCTCGTGAATCTGACCGGCGATGTTATTGGCGTGAATGAAATCAGTCTCGGTCTCGGCGGCGCAATTCCAAGCAATCTCGCTCGGGATTCTGCCGAACAAATCATCGCTCACGGCAGCGTCCAGCGCAGTTGGCTCGGTCTGGAAATTCAGCCGTTGCTGAAAAATACCAGTACGCCACACGGCGCGCTGGTTGCCGGTGTGGTCGCTGATTCACCGGCGGAGAAAGCCGGATTCCACTCCAACGACATTCTGGTGCGGCTCGCCGGTCAGGAGATCAATGTTCACTTCGATGAGGAATTGCCATTGTTCAATCTACTTGTGACCAGTATTTCGATTGGTAAGGAAGTGGACGCGGTGGTTTTGCGCGCCGGTCAAGAAGTGGCGCTCAAAGTCCGGACCGCCGAACGCGAGCCGGCGCTCTTCCGTCAAACCGAATTCAAACAATGGGGATTGACTGCTAAAAATATTTCGCTGATGGCCGCCAAGGAAATGAAGCTCACGAATCTTGACGGTGTGCTCGTCAAAACTTTGCGGCCCGGTGGTCCCGGCGGCGAAGCGAAACCGAGTTTGCAGCCGGGCGACATCATCAAAACCGTCGCCGGTAAGCCGGTCAATAATCTCACCGACTTAATTGGCCTGACCGGCGAGTTGACCAAAGATAAAAAAGCGCCGGTGCCGGTGGCCGTTGAATTCACGCGGCAAGCAGAACGATTTCTCACCGTCGTCAAAGTCGGAATCCGCGACCAAGACGATCCCGGTTTGGAAGCGCGGAAAGCGTGGCTACCGGTAGCGGTGCAAGTCATCACTCGCGAAATGGCCGAACAATTCGGCACGAACGGCGTCACCGGTGTGCGCCTCACGCAAGTTTATCCGCACAGCACAGCGGCGGCGGCGGAATTGCAAACCGGTGACTGGTTGCTTGCGATTGACGGCGAAAAAATTCCGGCCTCACAACCGGGCGACGAAGAAGTTTTCACTGATCGCATCCGGCAACGGCGGATCGGCGACAAACCAGAATTCACGGTGGTGCGCGCCGGTCAAGTGCTGAAGCTGCCGGTGGAGTTGGTTCGGTCGCCGCGGCTCGATCGTGAGATGAAAAAATATCAGAATCACGATTTCGAATTTTCCGCGCGCGATTTGAGTTTTTTCGATTTGGTTCACGACGAACTACCGGAGGAAACCACCGGCGCGCGGATTACCGAAATCAAGAATGGCGGTTGGGCGGCGCTCGGCGATTTGCACGTCAACGACATCGTGCAATTCATCAATGATGTGCCGGTGACTGACGTGGCCGGGTTGCAGGCGCAACTGAAGGTTGTCAGCGAACGGAAGGCAAAATTTGTTGTGTTGCGCGTTTTGCGTGGTATCCATACTCGTTATCTTGAACTTCAACCCAACTGGGATAGCGGCAAGTAGGAGATTCGATATGAAAAAATCGTTGCTGATTAGTTTGTTTGCACTGACTGTGACTGGTGTGGCGTTCGCGGATGACAACGCCACTGCCGGACGAAAAATTTTGGCGAAATATCAAGACGCCGTGGTTACGGTCCGGCTGATGGTCGGTGTAAATGTCTCATTTAATGGGCGTGACCAACACAACGAATCAAAAACCGGAGCCATTGGCACGGTAATTGACCCCAGCGGACTAACGGTTATTTCGCTCTCAGCGATTGACCCGAGTGAGATCGTTAAAAACCAATTGCCGGCGGCACAGAAAGGGTTAAAGTTTGATACCGAAGTGAAGGACGTAAAAATTGTCCTCGCTGACGAGACGGAGTTGCCGGCTGAAGTTGTGTTGCGCGACAAAGATCTCGATCTTGCTTACCTTCGACCAATTGAAAAGCCGTCGAAGCCGTTGGTAGCGCTAGACCTGACCAAGTCCATCAAACCTCAAGTGCTGGATGAAGTGGTCACGCTGAATCGGCTCGGCAAGGTCGCCAACCGGGTTGTCACGGTTTCGTTGGAGCGTGTGGATGCATTGGTTACGAAGCCGCGGTTATTTTACACAATGGGCGTCGGCGGTTCCTCCGGCGTTGGTTCGCCGGTCTTTACGCTCACTGGCGTCCCGCTCGGAATCATTCTAATTCGCAGTGTGCCGACTGACAATGAATCTTCGAGTAAGGCTAATTTCGGCCAAAAAGACGGCTTCACCTTGATTGTTGTCCCCACTGCCGACATTCTGGAAGATGCCAAGCAAGCGCTGGAAACGAAAAAGCTAGCCGCAACGGAAACGAAGTAACGGCACCACCGGTTGGTTTTACTTTTCTTCGCACCGGTTTTGGAGTAAGAACCGCGTGGCATGAAACTAACGCTCCGCCGCCGGCTCAAAAAGATTCGCTGTCTCCTGCTCGATGTGGACGGCGTGCTCACCGACGGAAAAATTCATTTCACCAGTACCGGTGAAGAATTCAAGAGCTTCGATATCCAAGACGGTCACGGGATCGCGATGGCGTTGCGCACCGGTTTGCTCGTTGGTTTTGTTTCCGGCCGGCCTTCAAAAGCCACCGCCAAACGCGCCGCCGACCTTGGTGTAAAAATTATTCTCCAAGCGCCGACCAACAAAATGGAACTCGTCGAAACCATCAAAGCCGAGCACCAGCTCCGCGACGAAGAAATTTGTTTTGTCGGTGATGAGCTCGTGGATTTACCGGTTTTGCGCCGGGTGGGTTTCGCCGTCGCCGTTCCGAATGCCGTCGCGGAAGTCAAAGTCGTAGCGCATTACATCACAAAGCGCACCGGTGGCGATGGTGCGGTCCGGGAAGTCATCGAAATGATTTTGAAAGCGACTGGCCGTTGGGAAAAAGCCATCGCCAAATATCTCGTGCTCGTGCTCGCTGGTTTTTGTTTGACCGGAATCGTTTGCGCCGAACCGCCGGCGGCCACCGGCTACATCGAAAAGTTTGAAGTACCGCAGCGCGACACCGCCGGTAATCTCCAGTGGAAACTCGCCGGTGAACGCGCTACGTTTCGCGCCGATGGCTTGATGGATATTCTCAACGCCCGTGCCGAATTTTATTCCAGCAACAAAGTCACCCTCGTTTTTACTACGCCGATTTGCGTTCTTGACCGCGCCAATAGTCGCGCCGCGACCGATGCACCGGTCCGCATCGAACGCGAAAATGTAATCCTGACCGGCATCGGCGGCGAATGGAGCGGCAGCAATACCACTCTGACAGTTCGCCATAACGTCCAAATGATTATCACCGGCGGTTCGCTCTTCACGCCCACCACTCAAAAACCATGAAACCACTCCTCTTCGCACTCTTCATTACCGGCGTTGCTTGCGCCGGAACTAACGAACCCACCGTCATCAATAGCGACCAGATGCAATCCGACTACGTCAACAACGTCGGCACTTTCGAAGGCAACGTCGTCGTGATTGATCCACGTCTAAATTTGCGCGCCGACAAGATGACCGTTTTCTTCGGCGGTACAAACAACATCGTCAACGGCGTCACCAACCAAGTCCGGTCCGTTCAACGCATTCTCTCCACCGGTACCGTCGAGATTCACGTTGACCAGAAAAAAGCGACCTGTGACACCGCCGACTACACCGCCAGCGACGACAAAGCCGTCCTCACCGGTCATCCGAAAGTTGAAACCACCGACGGCGTTGTCACCGGTAAGAAAATTACGATTTGGCACGGTAAAGAAAAAATGGATGTCGAATCCGACCTCGCTGACACCAACCGTACGCGCCTCATCATCTACCCTGAAGACCAGCGCAAACCAGCCGAGTAGCCGGTCAGCCGAGAACTGTTAGTGTTCCGCTCGTCACACCGAGTTGACGAACTACGTTGAGCTTGTCGAGTCCAGTCGCGTTACCGGTGAGCAACTGCTGGTAACTCTCAATCACCAACTGCGTTCGCGCTACATCCTCGTCGAGTAATTCAATCCTGAAAGTTCGCGCGCCGGCTTCTATGAACTGCCGGAGATATTCGCCGCCGCTTTGCGCTTTTGCGTGAAATACCGTGTTCCGGCAACCGACGTCCGCTTTGATTGGATGCTCAACGCCGACGCGGTCGCGCAATTTCAAGACTTGCCGGTCACATGGCCGGCCGCAATTCGTGTGGTCAGTACCGGTGGTCAGGAACGCCGCGAACACGCAATGCTCCATATGAAACATCGGCAAATGCTGGTGAATCACCAACTCCAAGCCCACCGGTGAAACCGTTCGCAGCAAGTCGAGCACCTGCGTCGCATTGCAATCGTAAGAAATCGTCACGCGTTCCAAGCCTTCATGCAACAACAAGTCCGCCGTCAGCGGATTCGCCACGTTCAACGAAAAGTCGCCAACTTTCCGGAGCGCGCTTTGCCGGAAGAAATCCAAGCCGCCAAGATTACGAATCAACACGCCGGTCGGCTGCGCTTTTGTAATCAACTCAAAAAAACCTTGCTCACCGGCTTTTTGAATCCGTGGTGTCGCTAGAAAAATTTCCGCTTTTCCATGCGTGGCCGTCACCGCCTCGGCGTACCGGCGTAAATCTTCGAAGTCCACATAAATGGTTTTTATACCGGCGGCCAGCGCAGCGTGAACTTGTTCCATCGTCCGACATAACACGATGAGTTGCGGCGCGTCGGTCGGTTCTGCGCGTTTTGGCAGCAGCGCTGGCAAGACCGGTGTGAGTGATTGACGGACTTCCGCTGATTCCGGTGCCGGTAGTTTTGCGACGAGTTCCCGGCGAAGCCGGTTCAGTTCGCTCACCGGCAAAATAACTTGGCCGGCGAGTTGGTTATTCAATTCGCCGAGTTCGAAATCCGTTTCGCCGAGCCGACCGAGTTGATCGCGTAACGTCGGTGTGTTCAACGGTCGTTTGTACGCCGTTTGCAGCGGCATCGCGGAAAAAACGCGCACGCCATTAGCTTCGAGTGTCAGCGGTCCATCGGCTTTGCCGGTGACGAGGAGATCCAGCTTTCGTTTCGGCTTTGGAATGTCACCGGTAAAAGTCCGGCGCAGTTCGCGGGTGAGAATCTGGTCGCTGGTTTTCCAGACGCGGTTGCCGGGTTTGAGTTTCGTGAAATCAATTTTGCCGCGCTCGAAAAATAACGCGCCACCGCGAACTTCCCAGACGCGGCCGCCTTGTTCGTCGTCGGAATTACCACCGGTATCAAAGACGACGCCGTCGCCAGCTTTGACCGGTGTTTCGCCGGTGACGATGACGTGATCGTAGGAAACAGTTTGAATCAAACCAACCAACGGTCCGCGTTTCGTGCTGAACTTGGCCGGCACGAGAGTTTGGTGATTCACGCCGTGAAGCCAGCCGGTGTGCAGGCCGCGCGAAAAAGCTAATTCGAGTTTGTACCGGTCGGCGGCGGCGAACTCACCGGTGGCGGCGTCAATTGCCTGCCGGTACACTTGACACGTGGCGGCGACATACTCCGGTGATTTCAACCGGCCTTCGATTTTGAAACCGGTGACACCGAGGCGAATCAATTCCGGAATTTCGCGCACCGCGGCAAAATCTTGCGGCGAAAGCAGGTACCGGCGGTCGCCTAAATCTTTCACCGCACCGTCGACGACGAGTTGGTACGGCAGCCGGCAGGCTTGTGCGCATTCGCCGCGATTGGCACTGCGTTGGCCGAGCGCCTCGCTGGTGAGACATTGGCCGGAGTAAGCGACGCAGAGCGCACCGTGGACAAAAGTTTCGAGCGCGACCGGCGATTCGCCGAACTTGGCGAGTTCCCGGAGCGAAGTTTCGCGAGCGATGACAACGCGCCGGATGCCGAGCCGTTCCACAAACGCGACGCCTTCCGGTGAAGTGATGGTCATTTGTGTCGAGGCATGAATTTCCATTCGCACGCCGAGTTTTTGCGCGAGCGCGGCTAGTCCCAAATCCTGAACGAGCACCGCGTCCACGCCGGCGGCGTCGAGCGCGATGAGCTGACGTTCGGCGGTTGGTAATTCGTCGGTAAAAATCAGGACGTTGAGCGCGCAGTAACCCCGGACATTGTGCTCGTGGAGAAATTGCATGAGCGCCGGTAGTTGGTTGTCGGTGAAATTATCGGCACGTTGCCGGGCGTTGAATTGTTGGAGGCCGAAATAGATGGCGTTGGCGCCGTTGGCAACGGCGGCACGGGCGCAATCCCAGTTGCCGGCGGGAGCGAGAAGTTCGGGTTTCATGCCGCGACGACGTGAATGTCGCGGAGCTTGGTCAACAGATTGCGGACTTGGGAAAGGGGAATTTGATTCGCCGCGTCGCTTTTGGCTTTGGCGGGATTGGGATGCGTTTCGAGGAAAACGCCATCGCAACCGGCGGCGATTGCGGCGCGCGCCAGCACCGGTACCATTCGCCGGTCACCACCGGTGTAACCACCAGCACCGGGCATCTGCACACTGTGCGTGGCGTCGAAGACCACCGGGTAACCGAGTTCACGCATAATCGCCAACGCTCGCATGTCGACGACGAGGTTGCCGTAGCCGAATGTCGTGCCGCGTTCGGTGAGCATGATGTTGTGATTGCCGGCGGCTTCCACTTTCGCGACGGCGTGTTGGGCATCAGTCGGCGCGAGGAATTGGCCTTTCTTGATGTTGACGCAACGTTTGGTGCGCGCGGCAGCTTGAATCAAATCGGTTTGCCGACAGAGAAATGCCGGGATTTGCAGCACATCGCAAACTTCAGCAACGGGCCGGCATTGCGCAATATCGTGAACGTCGGTGAGCACCGGAACGCCGAAGGTGCGTTTGACTTTGGCGAGCGTGGTAAGACCACGTTTCAGACCGGGACCGCGAAAGCTGTCGCCGGCGGTGCGGTTGGCTTTGTCGAAACTGGCTTTGAAAATAAACGGCAGACCGAGGTCAGCGCAAATGCCGACGAGCATTTCGGCGGTGCGGAGCGTCAGGATTTCGTTTTCGATGACGCACGGCCCGGCGATGACGAACAGCGGTGCGCCGGTGCCGCCGAGTTTCAGTTTGCCCACGCGAATGGTTTTCATGCTGGGAAAAGTGTAGCAGAATCCATGGTCGACACAAGCTTGGCCGCCATTGTTTCGCGGCGACGAACTAGCTGGGTTTAGGCAGTTTTTCTGACAACGACGCGCACTTTGTTTCCGATAGGAAGCCACCGGTAGAGGAAGTCGCCCAGCGGTTTGTTAGAGTAGGCGCGCCATGAATCGAGTCGGAAACCGGTTTTTTGCGCGAGGCGTTCAAATGATTGCCGGCAAAATTCATTCACGTGTCCCGGTTTGTAATTTTCTGGATACTTTCGCCGGCGGAGACCGGTCCGCCGCAAGGTTCGCTTGAACGCCAAGTCCCAGCCATCGATATTCGGAAATTCCATCAGGCCAATGCCATTGGGGAGCAGTAACTCTCGGATGCTTTCCATTGCGGCGATGCAGTCCGGTAGATGTTCGAGAACATGTTGCAAGATGACGACGTCATACCGGGTTCCTGATTGCGGGCGATATGTCAGAAAATTGGCAGACTCGACTGGGATGCCGAGTTTGGTGCGGACCGATTCCGCCAAAAACGGAGACAATTCAAGTCCGGCCACCTGAAACCCCGACCGCTGAGCTAAGTAAAGCAACCGGCCGCTTCCGCACCCAATCTCCAGAATACTCGCCGGTGGCTGCGCGTGTTTCCGCAACGCCTGAAAGATTCCATGTTTGAGCTGATTGATACGGAGGCTTTCATCGCGCGGATCGTAAAATTCTTCCGCATACTTTTCTTGATTAAGGCCTGTCGCGAGATCGTAATTTACCAACTGACAGTTACGGCAGCGGTAGAACCGGTACTCATCGGCATTGCCCTGCTTGTAAAAAAGTTCAAGCGAATGACTGCCGCAAAGCCGGCACGGCTGATTATAGGCTGGTGGATTTAATGTCACGATTCAGAGTGTCTAAATTTTAATTCGACGCGAATAGTTTCATTCGCTGGCAAAAGTGTAGCAGAACGCGCTTTTGAAACAAGCCGTGAGTCACGGCGAGGCTTGCAAGTTTGGCAGCTGATTGGTAGTGTTCGCGGCAGACGGATGGGCGTGTAGTTCAGTTGGCTAGAACGTTCGGATCACACCCGAAAGGTCACAGGTTCAAGTCCTGTCACGCCCACCATTCCACCCGTTTTTGATTCTAAACAGCGAGCAGAACTTTCGCCACCTGCGCTGCCACCACCGGTAAGTCATAACTTTGCGCGACTACTTCTCGACCGGCGTTGCCGAGACGTTGCCGGAGCGCGTCGTCGTTGAGAAGTTGCTGGAGCCGGTCGCGCCATTCGGCGGGTGTTGTTGCGTGAAAGCCGGTGATGCCATCGCGCACCAGTTCGCGTTGCACGCCGACCGGCGTGGCGACCACCGGTAAGCCGCACGCCATGTATTGCAAGATTTTCACGGCACATTTGCCGCGTTCCCACGGATTGTCCGGTAATGGCGCGACGCCGATACCGAGTTGCGCCAACTCAGCGACTTCTGTTTCCATTTGCCACGGGCGGAAATCGGCTGGGAAGTCAGGCGTGCCGGCGGCGATGACGCGCGGCGTGATGCCGAGTTGTTGGAACACCGGTGCGAGCGAGCGGAGATACGGCAATGTCGAGCGACTGCCAATCCAACCGACGGCGGTCCCGGTGCCGCGCCGGTAACGCGCGAGTTCCACCGCGCTCGGAATGACAGTGACGTTGCCGGAAAATTGTCGGGCGTAGTCGGCGAGAAAATTGTTACCGGCTATGACGGCGGCGGCGCGGCGGAGGATTTTCTGGACGGTGCTTTCCCGGTGGAGGAAGCGCAAGATTGGATTGCCGCCGTGCCGGGGGAGCCAGATGGCGTCGTCGAAATCGAAGATGATCGGTCGGCGCGCGGCGATTTGGCATTCGAGGCTGGCGGTTAAGCCGGGGAAAATCCCTTTTTGAATCCAGACGAGATCGAAATCCGACAGGCGTTGTAAATCTTGCTGACGTTGCCGGCGGATGGCGTTGAAGGCGGCGAGGCGTGAGCCACCGGTGGTTTGGTAGAGCCGCCGGTAAGTGTCGTCGTCCAAAGCGGGAGAGACGACGCAGTCGAGGCCGTGCGTTTTGAGGTGTGGCAGGAGTTGATAGACGCGGTACCGGCTGGAGGGCGCGGCAAGCGGGCCTTGGGTGAGGCAAAGGACTTTGACGGACATGCCGGCAGGATGGCACAGGCGCGCGGTGCTGCCAAGCGGAAGCTTGACCTGTTGTCCGGTGGTTGGTTATGCTGAGAGCGCATGAAGCAGCGGATTCTGTTTCTTTATCTCACTAAACATTCGGGGCATTACGCAGCGGCTGTCGCTGTGGAAAATGCGGCCCGGCAGTTGAATGGCAAGGTGGAGTCGATGTTGCTGGATTCGTTCAGCCACGCGAATCCGTTTTTGTCGAAGATGACGCTGAAGGCGTATCTCGCGGCGTTGAAGACGGCGCCGGAAATCTGGGAATGGATGTATGACAATCCCAAATTTCAGCAGCGTACGGCGATTATCCGGGATTTGTTGAATCGCGGAAATTCGCGGAAGATGGAAAAGATTTTGCGAGAGTTTAATCCCGATGTCGTCGTCTGCACGCAAGCGTTTGCGTGTGGCGTTTTGGCGGCGTGGAAGCAGAAGACGGGGAATCGGCGGCCGGCGTTGGTGGGCGTGTTGACCGATTACGTGGCGCACCGGTACTGGGCGCATCCGCAGGTGGATATGTACGTGGTGCCGAACGACGCAACGCGCGGCACGCTCATCGCGCAAGGCGTCGCGCCGGAACGGATTCGCGTTCATGGCATTCCAGTCAGCGACCGATTTTCGACGAAAGCTGATAAAGATGCCGTTTACCAATCGCTGGATTTGAAACCTGGTCTGCCGATGATTTTACTGATGGGCGGCAGTCTTGGGCTTGGCCCGATGAAGTCGGTAATTAAGAAGCTGGACCAATTGCCACAACCGTTTTACATCGTGGCGGTCACCGGTAAAAATGAAGAGCTCCGGGAACGCCTCGAACGGCGCGGTGCGAAGCTCCGGCATCAGACGCGTATTTTTAGTTTTGTCGAAAACGTCAACGAGCTGATGGACGCCGCCGAATTAGTCGTGACCAAGCCCGGTGGCATCACCACCGCCGAATGTCTCGTGAAGCGTTTGCCGATGATTATCATCAATCCGATTCCCGGTCAGGAAGCTAAGAATACCGATTTGCTGCTCGCGCAAAATGTTGCCGTCGAAGCTGAAAAGGCGATTGACGTGGCGAATTTAGT
>Ga0209083_1002283_pt1 | contig 18627 bp, 20 predicted proteins | sample AM7aDNAmetaG_FD_184132 | JGI IMG/M metagenome (GOLD analysis project Ga0209083, IMG submission 184132) | Freshwater microbial communities from Finland to study Microbial Dark Matter (Phase II) - AM7a DNA metaG (SPAdes) (version 3) | ecosystem: Environmental > Aquatic > Freshwater > Lake ...
ACCATAGACGCTATGGGTAATATATTCCCGGTGTCTGCGGGGACTGCGACGCTTATTGTAACAGGCGGAGGAGTTTCCGGATCAGCAACAGTAACTGTTTCTGATACACCTTCTTATTTAGCATCTCTTGCTCCAACATTATCATCAACCACTTTGACCGTAGGGGGAGGAAATGCTTACGTTGTGTCTGTTGATACGCTTGACCAATATGGCCAGCACATAAATGCCATGGTTTCCACTTCGTGGTCATCGAGCAATACAAATGTGGCAACCATAGACGCTATGGGTAATATATTCCCGGTGTCTGCGGGGACTGCGACGCTTATTGTAACAGGCGGAGGAGTTTCCGGATCAGCAACAGTAACTGTTTCTGATACACCTTCTTATTTATATTCTCAAAATACAATAGCTTCAATTTCCAATGCGCTTAAAGTTATTGAGCGGGAAATATTGAAATTGTTTAGACGTTAGACGGGTTTTTGAGCTGTGGATAAAAAGGGTTATAATGCTTGACTTGGGGCTCTTTTCTGGTTAAAATGGATGTAATTTATAGATACATAATTTTATGGAAAATAACGAAAAAGTAGACGATTTAAACAGCAAATTAATAGATCTTGAATTAGCAAAAAGTGACAATGAAAACTCAAAAGTAAGAAAGTATCTGCCTGCCGCAGTATTGCTGGTTTCTTTTTATTATTCTTTTCTTTTGGCCTTGGGGTTGGCAATAGGATATATTGGGTCCAAATTATTTGCTAAATATTTTTTGGAACAAGGCAAGGTTGATTGTATGTATATAGATTGCGGGAAGTGGAAAATCCATTTGCATCATTGGATCTTGGGAGCATTATTTCTGTTGATTGTTTGGGTAATTGACTACTTTTATCTTCCAAGATTTTTTATTGGAGTAGTCTGTGGAATTATTGCGCATGATATTTATGATTATAATGACTGGCATAAAGTATTAGTAAGAAACGAAGAAGTTGCTAAATAATTTAAAGAATATATAATAAATGCGGCCTTCAGCCGCATTTTTGTTGGAGGGTTAGTCTAATGGTAAGGCACTGGTTTCGAAAACCAGAGGGAGAAATCCCCTTACAGGTTCGAGTCCTGTACCCTCCGCAAGAGGTTAATAATAAAAATTATGCTTAAAACTCAAAAGATAAAAACTTTTTTTACGGCTATAAATTCGGGAAGGGTTGTTTCAAATAATGCCGCCAGCACGCAAATTCCGGTTCAGCTGTTGAAAATGCTGGAAGATCTTTCTGTAAATTATGAAAATGTTCACAGGGGGCAGTCGCGCGCTTCGGTTTTAACAACTGAAAAATTTGAAGAATCTTATGATACTATTGCGCAATTTATTGGGGCTCCGTCAAAAAAGAATATTATTTTATACAGAAGTACAACCGAGGCAATTAACTCGGTTATGTATTCTTTAATGGCAGAATTTAAAAACGGAGACAATGTTGTTACAACATATATGGAGCACAATTCAAATTATGTGCCTTGGTATGCATTATGCAAAGAAATGTTGCCCAAGTTTGGAATTAATGTGGAGTGTAGAATTGTAAAATTTAATAATGAAACGGGCGAGCTTGATTTGGAAGATCTAAAATCTAAGGTTGATAAAAAAACCAAAATAGTATGTTGCACCGGTGCGTCAAACTTTTTGGGAACAAAAAATCCAATAGACAAAATAAGGGAAATTGCTTATGCCAGCGGGTATGTCCAGCCCGGGGGAGAGAAAAAATCTTATCTTTTAATTGACGGCGCGCAAATGGTGCCCAATGTTTTTGTTGATGTAAAAAAATTAGACATAGATTTTCTTGCGTGGTCTTTTCATAAAATACTTGCTCCTTTTGGTGTTGGGGCTCTATATGCAAGAGAGGAATTGCTCGAGAGAATGACTCCATTTCTTTATGGGGGGGATATGATTGCCGAAGGAATGGTAAGCCCCGAAAAAGTGGAATACAACAAGTTACCTTGGAAATTTACCGCAGGAACCCCGAATATTTTAGGCACAATACTGTCTGCTCAATCTTTGAGGTTATTGATAGATTTTGCTTTGGACCCTAATGAGTATAAATATTTTGGAAACAACAAAAAACTGGAACCCGCCGACATAAAAAATGCTATGATTAACATAGAGCATCACGAAAAAATGTTGGTTGAGGAAGCATTAAAAATATTGGGGCAAATTCCGTCTTTAAAAATTTATGGACCCAAAAACCCGGCAAACAGAACTTGTTTGGTTGCGTTCACCTGTGACCATATGAGCCCTTTTGAAATTGCAGAAAAGCTAACAAATTTTGGCGTAGAATCCAGAGCAGGATGCCACTGCGCCACCTTGGCCCACCATTTTTTTGAATTAAATCCCCCCGCAAGTTGCCGATTAAGTTTTTACATTTACAACGACATTGAAGACGTAAAAAAAGCATGCGAATCCGTAAAAAATATTTGTAAAGAATAATTTTAAGTAGTAAAATAAAATAATTAACAACTAAAAATAAAACAAATGGCGCAAAATTGTGAAATTTATAATAATTCTTCTTTGAATTTTTTCAGGGCTTGTTGCGGGTTTCTTCCTTTGATTGCTTTTCTTATTCAAAACAACTGGTTGGTTCTGCTGACCAGCGTTTTATTTTTTTTGGGTGCTATTTCTATGAAGCTGAATTTTATTTATCAGTTTCACAATTATTTTTCCAAAAAAGTTTTTAATAAAAAAACTGCGATAATTGAAAAAGATTCAGGCGAAATAAAATTTGTATATAGTTTCACAGGTGCAATGTTTTTGATTTCTTTTTTGATGATATATTTTGGAAAATTTACAGGTTTTGCATGGGGATTGGACTTGGCGGTTGCATTTTTGACGCTTTTGGCAAGTTTTGCAAATCTTTGCTTGGCTGCCATGATGTATGTTCTATTTAAAAAGGCCTTTAGCAAATAAAAAAAACAAATGACGGAATCGGTAAAAAAACAAAAAGATAACAAACTGGGCGAGCCCGGATACATAAATCAAAACTGCTGGCTGGCCAGTAATCTTGGTTATCCTCCTTCAGAACATTGCCGATATTGTGAGATTAAGCTTAAAGACTGTGTATTTTCCAAATATCTTATAATCAGTTCTGTTTTGGCAAGTGTTTTGTTTATTTTATCTTTCTTAGTAGATGGCAGTATCTCAAAAATATTGATTATTTCTGTTTTTACCTTAATAATTGTCTATGGATATTACTTCGACAAAAGCACGCAAAAAATTATTATAGCGAGCTTTGAAGAAAAAAAAGCCAAAAAATCTTTTGAAGAACTAAATAAAGATCTCCAGCACAGGGTGGACACCCAAACAAAAGAAATTATGCGAGCTTATGACGTAGAAAAAAAAGCCAAAGAAAGTCTTCAAAAAATTGATCAGCAAAAAAATGAATTTATGATGATAACACAACATCATCTCCGAACTCCTCTTACTTCAATGATGGGTTATGTTTCTTTGTTGCAACAAGGAGCTTACGGAAAAGTGCCCAAAAAAATAAATGAAATACTTGAAAGGTTTGGAATATCCACCACCCGGCTTATTGAAATGGTTAATGATTTTTTGGATTTATCCCATTATGAACTTGGCAAACCGGTTATAAAATTGGAAACCAATATTGACGCAAAAGAAATTATTGGCGACGTTATAAAAGAGTTGCATATTGAAGCGGATAAAAAAGGACTTACGTTGGAAATTGATGAACCAAAGGAACAAATACCAAAAATACAAGCCGACTCAAACAGGTTGCGGGCTGTGTTCACGAACATAATTGATAACGCCATTAAATATACCGATAAGGGCGGAATATTTGTGCAAATGGCAACAAAAACAGATAATTCCGGACAAAATTTGGAAATAACAATAAAAGATACGGGAATTGGAATGGATAAGGATGAAATAAATAATTTGTTTTTAAACTTGTTCACCCGAGGCGAAGATGCAAAATATGCTAATGTCTCGGGCAAAGGAATAGGAATGTATTTGTCTGCAAAAATTATCGGCTCCCATAACGGAAAAATTTGGGCGGAATCCGAAGGTAAAAATAAAGGATCGGCTTTTCATATTGAATTGCCCGTTGTATAATAATATAAACAATTATTTAATAATATTTTTTAAAATATATGAACAACAAAGCAAAATTTTTTATCGCCGGATTATTTTTTATTTTTGTTATTTTTTTAGTATCGTATTTGCTGGGATTATCCGTAAAACTTGATAACAAAAACGGTTCCGTAATAGTGAGCTTTGTAGTTGAGCATTCTCACACCGGATTAATTAACGTTGATATGTCTCAAGTGGCCCTAAAGGATCAAGACAAAACGGGAAGTCGGCTTGCCGCCAACATTCAAAATAATGCACAGGGCAATCAAGTTGCAGGCGCGCCGGCAGTTGCTGTGGACAACGCTCCCGTGGTTTTGTTTGATATTTCCATTCGGCCAATATTTGAAAAAAATAATACATTAGGTACTTCATTGTTATTAATTGGTTTTTTGATAATTTTTATGTATGCAATTAATTTGTTATATAAAATCCGCAGGAAATCAAAATTAAAGAAAGCTTTTAAAAAATAAAATTTCGGAAAGATGCAAAACAAACCCGTTAAATTTTTATTTGCTTGTTTGGCGTTGCTTATTTTTTTGACGTATGGCAAATATGCAGTGGCTCAGGAAAATTCGGTTGATAGTGGTCTTGGCACAGTAAAAATTGAATCGGAAGGTGTTGACAACAGAATAGCTCCGGGTGAATTTTTGCCGATTTCTGTTAAGCTGGTTAATTTTGGATCACAAAAAAATGTAGATGTAACTGTTAACTACGAAATTTTAGACAGCAACAATAAAAATATTTATTCCGAAAACGAAACGGTTGCGGTTGAAACTACGGCCAGTTTTGTAAAAAGAGTGCAACTGCCGCACACAATGAATCCGGGAACTTATACATTTGTAACCACGTTAAATTATCCATATCAGACGGCGCCTGCGGTATCTAAGTTTTCATTTGTAGTGGAAGCAAAAATAGCAGGCATTTTTGAAAGTGATTTCATTTTATTTTCCATTATTTTTGTTGTGGTTGCGTTGTTGGCGCCCATATTTATATATTTTTTCTTGGGAGGAATGCAAAAACGCCCTGTTGCTTTCCACGATTACAGCGACAAGCCGAAGGATTTAATTATTTATTATGAAATTTTAAGCGATATAATTTCCCAAATGCGGTTAAGAATAGGAAATGATGCTTTGGAAATTACCAAAGATATTCCGGATTTGCAAATTAACGATAAAAATGGTGTTGTAATTAATATTAAAAAAGATCCGGCCAAAATTATTGCTCTTCTGGTGTCCCGGTACGAACAGGTATCCGGGCAAAGAATCAGTTTTGGTCTTGGTCAGAAGCGTAATTAATAATATGGCACAAAAAAATAAAATTTTAATAGTGGAAGACGACCAAGATACACGGGAAGTATATTGCAAAATGTTGTCCATAAACGGATTTAAAACCGTCTGTGCAGTTGACGGCAAAGACGGTTTGGAAAAAGCAGGCAAAGAATTGCCCGATTTAATAATATTAGACGTTTTAATGCCGGTTATGGATGGATTTACAATGCTTAAAGAGTTAAGAAACCAAGACGGCCCCGCAAAAAAAATTCCTGTGATTATGCTTACAAATTTAAGTGCCGACAGTGAAGACATTGTTAAAAAAGTAGCTGAAACGGGCCCCGTATATTATTTGGTTAAAGCGGGTCTCCCTCTGGAAAAATTGATTGAAAAAGTAAAAGAATATATATAGGTTGTCGGTTGCCTTTTTTTGGGAAAAACTTAAACGGCCAATTATGGCACAAGCTCCAATGTCCGGCGTTACCGACGGAGCTTTTAGGTTAATGCTTTTAAAGTATGGCAGGCCGGATGTTTTTTGGACAGAATTTATTTCGGTTGCTGCTTTAAATTCTCCAAAAGGCAGAAAATATTGTTTGGATACATTAAAATTTAATTTAAAAGAAAAGCCAATTGTTGCCCAGATTTTTGGCGGAGAGCCGGCTCAATTTGAAAAAGCGGCAAAAGAAATTGCAAAAATGGGTTTTGATGGAATTGATATAAATATGGGGTGCCCCGACAGAGATATTGAAAAACAAGGAGCGGGCTCTATGCTGATAAAAAATCCCGAACTGGCAAAAGAAATTATTAGGGCCACAAAAAGAGGTGCGGGCAATATTCCGGTTTCAGTTAAAACCAGAATTGGCTACAATAAAAACGAAATTAGCACTTGGATTAAGACAATTTTGCAAGAAAACGTTGCTGTTCTTACGGTGCATTTCAGAACAAAAAAAGAAATGTATTCCGGACGGGCCCATTGGGAATTGGCAAAAGAAATTATAGGGCTTCGTGACAAATATGCGCCAAAAACATTAATTTTGGGAAATGGAGATGTAAAATCGCTTGCAGAAGCTCATAAATTAATTAAAGAAACAGGTTTGGATGGCGTGATGATTGGCAGGTCGCTTTTGGGAGATCCGTGGTTTTTCACCGGAAAATCTCCAACCATTCCAGAAAGATTAAATGCCGTTGTTGAACACTCTAAACTTTACAAGGGGGAACATTTTGATACGTTAAAAAAACATTTTCACGCTTACGTTAAAAATTTTGTCGGGGCCAAAGAACTTCGCGAGCAACTTATGAAATCAAAGAACATTAAAGGAGTAAAAAAAATAATACAGGATTTTTTGAAAAATATGGTATAAAGAAAATACAATGAAAAAAATACAGGTAAATTTTATAGTTTTATTCGTTCTGGCGGGCGTTTTTTTTATTTCGCAAAAAACATCTGCGCAGGATTATAATCTGGAAAAAATATTTTACGTTGCCCCGTATAATATTGTAAAAGGGGTTGCGAGCTTACAGCAAAATTGGCAGAACATTGATATTGTGGCTCCGCAGTATTATTCAATAAGTTCAAAACTTTATTTTCAAGGCAAACTGCCGATAAAATTAAACCAAGTAATTGCTGAACATAATTTAAAAGTTATGCCATTGGTTACAAACGCAAATTTTAACCAAAAAACTATTCATAATTTGTTGGTGTCGCCAAATGTGCAAAACACTTTCGCGAATACTTTGGTGACAATTGCAAAAAAAGATAACTATATTGGCTGGCAATTTGATTTTGAGAATATAAATTACCAAGACAAAGATTTATTCACGGCTTTTGTGCAAAGGGTTTATCCTGTTTTTAAAAAGAATAATTTAATTTTTAGCGTAGCGGTTGTTCCCAGAATTTCAGATTATGAAAACACAAATGCTTTTAAAAACTGGGGCGGAGTTTACGATTATAAGGCAATTTCGGATTCGTGCGATTTTGTAAGTTTAATGACTTATGACGATGATAAATCGGTGGGGCCCAGCGCATCTGTTGCTTATGTAAACAGCGTTTTGGCTTATGTTAAAGATAAAATTCCTGCGGGGAAACTGTCTTTGGGAATTCCTTTGTATTATTGGAAATGGTCTGTTGTAAAAGATAAAAAAATTGGCACAGGATTTTATAGTAACGTATTGGCGATTATAAGCAGCTATAGATGTGACACCGGTTTTGATCCGGCTCTTGGAGTTTCATGGCTGACTTATTTTTTTAACAACAACCAATATAAAGTTTGGTATGAAAATGCAGACAGTTTTCGGCAAAAAATTAGCATTGTAAAAGACAATAACCTAAGAGGTTTTTCTGCGTGGTTGCTTGGAGGAGAAGATCCCGCAATTTGGAAATATATAGACCAGAGTCATTGAAATTTTGTCAAATTTAAGGTAGTATGGGTTCATGGCAAAAAAGATTATAAAAAAAGAGAAAGAAGTTTTGCAAAGCAGACCGCCCGTTGTGGTTGTTTTGGGGCATGTTGATCATGGGAAGTCTTCTTTATTGGAAGCTATCAGAGACTTTAAAATAACCGCAAGAGAGTCAGGAGGAATTACGCAACATATTGGAGCTTACGAAATTGAAATGCCCGATAAACGTAAAGTTACATTTATTGATACCCCGGGACACGAGGCGTTTTCTGCAATGCGTGCCAGAGGGGCCGAAGTGGCCGATATCGCGTTGTTGGTGGTGGATGCGGCTCAAAGCGTGCAACCTCAAACAAAAGAGGCAATAGTGGCAATTAAACGTGCAGAAATTCCAATGATTGTTGTTTTAAACAAAATAGATTTGCCAAATGCCAATCCTGAAAAAATAAAAGGGGAACTTTCAAAAATTGACGTTGTGGTTGAGTCTTATGGCGGAACAATTCCGTCGGTTGAAGTTTCGGCAAAAGAAAAAACAGGAATTGACGAACTTTTGGAAGTTATTTTGCTTGTTGCCGAAATGCAGGAATTGAAATCAGAAGTTGACTGCTCTGCCGAAGGCCTGATTATTGAGTCATATATGGACGGAGGCAAAGGTCCGATTGCAACCGCAATTGTCAAAAAAGGAATTTTAAGGGCAAAAGATATCATTGCGACGGATTTGGCTATGGCAAAAGTAAAATCAGTCAAAGATTTTCAGGAAAAAGAAATTAAAGAAGCTCTCCCCTCCCAGCCGGTGATTATTCTGGGATTTGAAAAAGTTCCCGCAGTCGGAGAAAAATTTAAAAGCTACAAAACAGTCGAAGATGCAATGGCAAACATAAAAAAAGAAGAACCAAAAAGAGAAATCGGCAGTACTGTTTTGGAGGTTGCAGGCGACAGAAAAGTTTTAAATATAATTTTAAAAGGTGACGTTTACGGTTCGCTTGAAGCGATTGAAGTAATGTTGAAAAACTTGCCGCAGGACAAAGCAATTTTAAGAATTTTAAAGTCTGAAGTCGGCGACATAAACGAAAGTGACGCAAAACTGGCGGAAATGTCCAAGGCCGACATTGTGGGATTCCGTGTGAAAATCAGTCCCTCTGTTTTAAAGTTTATGCGAAACGATTTGACCCAAAAGTTGAGAATTATGACTTTTGAAATTATTTACGAGCTTATTCAGGCTGTCAGAACAAGATTGGAAAAATCTTTAGACGCCGAAACCGTCCGCACAGATGTTGGAAAATTGCGAACTTTATTGGTTTTTTGGGGAGAGAAAAATCGTCAAATAGTCGGTGGAAAAATAACAGAAGGAGAATTTAAAAAAGGTTTGAAGCTTGAAGTTTTCCGCGATGATAAAAAAATCGGCTCCGGCAGAATAATTAATTTACAAAAAGACAAAAAAGACGCCGACTTATTAAAAAAAGGGGCCGAAGCCGGAATCCTGTTTGAAGGAAACGTAACCATAGAAAAAGGCGACATAATCGTCGCCTACATAGAAGAGAGAAGAAAAGGAGAATTATAAAACATATGTCAAACAGGATAGATAAAGTAAATTCACTTTTAGAACACGAAATAGGCAAAATATTGCTGAAGGATTTTGCGTTTAATCCGAATATTTTGGTAACTTTAACGCGCGTTGAATGTGCTGCTAATTTGTTTGAAGCCAAAGCTTATGTTTCGGTTTTTCCCGAAGCAAAATCAGACGGAATTTTAAACGCCCTGCAAAAATCGGTTTACGATATCCAATATAAAATAAACCGAACTTTAAAAATGCGTCCGATTCCAAAGATAAAATTTGTTAAAGAAACCGAAATCAGCAAAGCCGCCAGAATTGAGGAGCTTTTGGTCAAGGCAAAAATAGAGCCCGAGGATTTGAAAGACGAAGAAAAATAGGGTAAATTAATAGGTAGTGGTCCGCCTCCACATAAAGTTTCGGCGGGACAAGGCGCGGTAGCAAAGTGGTAATGCAAGGGACTGCAAATCCCTTATACGTGGGTTCAATTCCCGCCCGCGCCTCAAAAATATGCCCGAGTGGTGGAATGGTATACACGAAGGACTTAAAATCCTTTGAGCGAAAGTTCATGCGGGTCCGACTCCCGCCTCGGGCACCAGTAAGGTGTTAGTAGAATTTTGTGTTCACTTTGGAGGGTTTTTATAAGATTTGAGGGTTCTTTTTTAACGATTATTTGGTCTTTTATCCAAAATCCGTCCCAAAACAAGGAAAGATATAGTCGTTTAAGCTCGTAAGGAGCTTTTTTGTATGCTCCGTAAATATCCTTTGCCAATATAAGAATTTGTCTGATAGTTTCAAAATCTATTTCATTTTCTTCTTTTAATTCGTCTATCTGGTTATCAAAGGTGGCTTCCTCTTGCTTTGACCGTGCTTTAACTCTTCCAAAATCCTCATCATCAAAAACACCTGCGATTAACTTTTTTTCGGCAATAACCCTATCTTTTTCGGCTCTCATTTTTTTATTGAGGAGAATTCTTATTTTATGATTTTTCTCTTTCCTCTGTTTTTCGTAAAATCTTTTTACTTTGTGAATAATGAGATTTATAAAAGTTTTACTGAATTTAATTGTCTTAAACAATTCCTCAACTTGTTCCTCAATTTCAAGAGTTGCAACATTTTGACCTTTGTTTCCGTGCTTTTGAATTTTTTGGGAGCAATGGTAGTGAGTATATTGTCTATGCTTGTCGCCAACGCATCTGCCATTACAAATATCGCAGAATAAAAAACCTCGTAAAAGAAAATTATGTATTCTCCGTCTGCTGGCGTGTTGATTGTGAGCTGAAATGATATTTAAGATTTGATGATGTTCGTCCACGCTTATCATTGCTTCGTGCTTCCCCATTCTTTCCTGCCCTTTCCAGTGGATAAGCCCGCAATAAAAAGGGTCTTTAAGAAGAACTAATAAAACACTATTAGATAATCTTGTTCCCATTTTTGACCTTAACCCTTTTGCATAAAAAATATCACATAGTTCTAAACCACTATAATCTCCAGTTAAATACATTTTCAAAAGCTCCTTTACTAATTCAAATTTTTCTGGGTCTTTTATTATTACTCCTTTGGTTTTACTTTTTTTTGCAAGATATTCTTCTCCTGACAAATCGCCTTTATGAAGGTTTTGTATAACACCATTTTCATTAATTCTTACATTTTTATATCCAAGGGGAGCCCAGCCAGGATAAACTCCTGTATCAAATTTATTTTGCATTCCTCTTGCAGATTTTCTGCCTGTGATTTCTGACTGAAATTGATTTACGCTTGCAACAATAGTATCAATCATTTTGCCTTCGGGGCTTTCGTCCAGCATTGGTTGGGCAATAGATATTAGTTTAACTCCTGCTTTTTTAAGAAGAGCTTTTATAGTCAAATGGTTATTTGTATTGCGTGCCAAGCGGTCTGTTTCGGTGACCAAAGCAATAGAAACAGATTTATCTTGCTGACAACGAACAAGCAAGTCTTGCAACGCTGGTCTATCAAGAGTGGTAGCACTTCTCCCCTCATCTTTATAAACGCCTGTTATTTTGTAACTATTGCTTTCAGCAAATTTCCTACAAGTCCTTTCTTGCGTGTTTATTGAATCATTATTTTTTGCCTGCTCCTCGGTTGAAACACGACAATAAATTAGTGCATTTTCCATTATTTCTGCTTTTCCGCTTGTGCTTAATTTGTTTTTTATGCTATAAACAAATAAAGACTTGCGGAAACGCATGTTTCTAAAACTTGAAGACCTCTTTGTTTTTCGGACGGGAGGTCTTTTAGTTTGTATAAATTATTTTATATCCCCAAATAGGCATTCAAGACATTATCAATCGCTTTCTTTTCCGTGTCTGAAACTACTCTGTCGTGATAATATTGTCTGCCAACATATCTTATTGTCGTAACCTTTGAATGAGCCACCGCAGTTGCTATTGTAGCCCAGTCGTTTGTTATCGGGTCGTCTGACCATTCCCAAACTGTATCGGTGTCGTCTTTTTTAACTTCATCAGGGACAACTTCGTAATTCTTGCCGTCTATGTTAAAGATGTATTTTTGGACAAATAACCAATCGCTACCTGCATAAGAAACAGCAAACCGAAGAATTGCATCTCCATCATCTGGTTTTGAGATGTAAAGCTTAAAGTTGTTTGTATCGTGGGATATTGGAGAGGTGGGGTCTGAATAAAATGTTACCTGCCCTATATCGTCACGAGTTTTTGTTAAACTTGCCAATGCTTCTTGGCTTTTTTGTTTTAGCTCGGGGCTTAGTGCTGTTTTTGTTTGGGTCGGTGTTTTATTGTCTGATGTATTGTTGCTTGCAGACAATAGATTACCAATCACGCCCATAAGCACTGAAAATGCTATGAATATTAGGAAACCAGTTATTATTTTATGCTGAGCCCAAAAGCTTCGTAAATCACTTTGGCAATGTGGGCACTTTTTAGCCCCAAACGAAACATCCGTCTGGCAATGGCTACATTTCTTTGTTTGGTTTTGATTATCCATATTTTTATATTTAATAATAATTTAGGATAATCAGAACCCTTGTGATTGCCGAGCAAACAAAAAGGGACGACCAGAGCCTGCGTCCCACAAGACTGAATTGCACGAAGGCAACCAATTGTGGAGGATAGTCGCCCCTTTCAGCCCGCAATTGGGCTTCAAAAGAAGCGAACACCTCCGTGCTATAATTCAAACTTGTAGGACGCAGATTTATGATATAATTTTTTAAGAGCAAAGGCAACCTGTTGGAATTGATTTAATGAAGAACTCTCGGCAAAAAGGGGTGAAACGCTCGGCAAAGAACTTCGGCTATTTTGGGTGGAACTTCGGCATTTTTGGTTAATTCTTCGGGATGTTCAACAATTGGAACGCTTGTCTGTTTGGGTTAATTCCCTTGTCTGGCAAACCCAAAGTTTAATTTGTGATATTTTGGGAACTCTCGTCTGTGGACACCGAAACTCTCGTCTAAACTCTCGGGTAATAGATTTTATAATGACCATAGAAAATTGGTTCTTTCGTCTGTTTGTGTTGATTCATTCGTCTGTGTTGCTATTTGTGGTTGTCCATTTAAGTTAGCTTCATACTTCCTCCACTGTAAGGCATTAAATTTATCTACCTCCTCGTTGTTGTCTGTCAAAAGACGGTCAAAGTCTATTCCGTCTGCTTCTAATTGGCTTCTGTATCTTCTTCTTTCTTCTTTACCTAATAGTTCCAAGTCATAGATAGTCTTGTTGAAGAAACCCGAGACCGAAGGGCGAGGGGATTCTTTTTATTTTATCTATCTTTTTTTCTAATAGGTCTTTTCTATTGTCATAACTTCTTTAATAGTGGTAATAATTCATTTTTGTGGAGTATTAATTTGCTGATTAGTGGTCTTAGCCAAAATTGGAGGAAATGCAAACGATTTATTAATTGCTTAAATACGTTTATTACGGTAAAAAATCATTTTAACAGGGTCGTAGATAATTTTTTTGAAGCTATTAATCTATTTTTAGGTATTTGCAACTGGATTAATACCCCCCCCCTTATTCACCCTCGTCATCTTCGTCAAATTTATCCTTAATAATTCTCAATAAAGTTATGTAATTACTTCTTCCCAATTCTTTACCGCTTTTTAGATGAATTAAACCATTTTTTTTTAGAATTTTGTTGTATTTACTAACAGTGGGAATGGTTATTCCTAATCTTGAAGCGATTTGTTTCTGGGATGCCCAGCAACCATTATCTCCTTTGTAAAAAGAGGCGTAATAGGAATAAGCACAATAGATAGCAAAACCCATAACTCCTATTTTTGCTGCATATTCATCAAAAATCTGCCTATTAACCCAAAACCAATACCCCTCATCTATATCTCTTTGTTCTATTTCTTCTGTCATATTTATTTTTATTTTAATAATTATTATATAGCCGACCTTTCAAATTTTTATGTTGAGCAAATAATGCTTGTGGCTCAACCAAAATTTTACCTTTTACAAAATTCTCAACATTTCTTTCAAGGGCAGAGGAGTTTTTGAATACAAAGGTTGCCCGTTGTGAATTTTCCTCTTTTTCAATAAATAGCAGTTCTTCCCCTAATGCTAAAAGGGTTACTGCCAAATAATATGTTGAGCTCCTAAACTCTTCTTTTTTTATCTTCATAATTTATTTTGTTGTTTTTTAACTCCGACCACCTCTTTTGATTGCGTTTATTAAGCATTTTCAGATTTGATTCAGGTATAACTTCAAGGATACTCTTGCCGATTAGGGTTACTATGCCTTTTTCGTCTTTTGATTTTTTGTTTATCCTGAATGGACAAAAATCTTCACAACCAGCAATTCTTATGTTCACCTCCAAATCAAATGGACAAATACTTGCCGAACAACCTGGATAACGAGGACATCTTCTTAAATTCTCAATTATTTCTCCTTGTGTCATATTTTTTATCTTTATTTTTTTTATTAAATTTAACTTGTGCAATAAAAATCTTGGCTAATCTTTCAGCCAATTCATCAATCTTCTGATTTTCTCCAATTTGTTCGGTTGGATAAATTGTTTGGGGTTTAATTTCGTCTTTCATAGCCCCATCTTAAAACAAACAAAAAAGGCTGTCGTAAGGACAGCACTAAAATGGACAAAACTGGACTATTTCAGCTAATTAAAGATTTCTAATTTTTTTAATTGTTTTTTTAATTCTTCTTCATTTACTCCCTTATCCTCTAAATCGCCCCTTTTAACTTCTTTGAAAAACTCAACTGATGATTTTGAAACATCAAAAAAACATTTTTTAAGTTCTCCACTAAACCCAATTCTGTTTACTAATTTGTGTAAGGTGTGGTCTTTTCTTGTTCCTGAAAATACTGATACAGGAAATTCAGATTTTTTTATCATTCGTCCTGGATTTTTGTATAAATAATCAAAGAAAATATCGCTTGGGCGTTCAAATTGTAATTCTTTCAAAACATATTTGTCGTTTATTACTATTTCTCTTTTTTTGTTGTATTTAATCCAATATGCTATTGTATTCGGGTTATAATAATCAGAAATTCCGTCAAATGCTGGCTCTAATACATCAAGTATAAAAACTGTTCTTTTGACATTACCATTTTCTTCTCCAACTCTACCAAATATCTCTATTGCTTTTTGCTCTTGTAAAAATTCTAAAATATCTATAAATTTCTTTGGAGAAATAAAATCTATCTTCTCATTAAAATCAGAGTTAATTATAAGTTTTACGGGATTTTTGTCAGAAACAGCTACATTCGCCAGTTTAATTTTTTCTAAAACATATAAAAACTCTCGTCCTTTGATTTGTTGCTCCTTTTTCATTTTTTATATTTATTCTTATCCTATTACTAAACTCTATAACTTCTATTATCATTTTTCAACCCTTAAATTCGGCTGGGAGTAAGCCAATGTGGTTTTATATGGAAATGGCATAAAATCCTTTTGTGTCCTAACTAATGAATGCTGACAATAGCTTAAATCGCCACCCATAGGTTGATTTTTTGTTTGTAAAGATGCAAAATGAATAAAATTCTATCAAAAAACTGAAAAAATAAAACTAATATGTTTTTAAGCGATAATGAAAAAAGAGACCTTATAAAATACATTGAATCTGGCAAGGAGTTGCCAGAGAAGTATCGTTTTTTGTTGTTTGAAGACAAGAAAGAGGTTGAGCTTGTTTGGAACGGAAAAACAAACGAAGTCACCAATGTTGTTTTGCCTTTTCAGACAATTGAACAAGTTGACGAACCAAGAAGCGAAAAAGATTTGAAACTTCAAGGTTCACTTTTTGATATTGATAATAGGGGCAGACAAATTAAGGGTTGGACGAATAAACTAATTTGGGGAGATAATAAACTTATTCTTTCCAGTTTGAAAAACGGCCCATTAAGAAAAGAAATTGAAGACCAGGGAGGAATTAAGCTAATTTATATTGACCCACCTTTTGACGTGGGAGCAGATTTTTCAATGGACATTGAAATCGGAGACGAACAATTTACTAAAAAACCAAATGTTTTGGAAGAATTGGCATATCGGGACACTTGGGGCAAAGGGGCAGATAGTTTTATTGCAATGATTTACGAAAGATTATCAATTATGCGTGATTTATTGGCGGACGATGGGAGTATTTATGTCCATTGCGATTGGAGAGTAAGTGGATTTTTAAGATTAGTTTTAGACGAAATTTTTGGAAAAGATAATTTTAGAAATGAGATAATTTGGCATTATGATATTGGGACCGCACCACAAAAAGATTTTAAGAGAAAACACGATATTATTTTTAGATATTCAAAATCAGAAAATTATTTCTATAATCAAATAATTATTCCACCACATAATCCCGATAGATATAATTTAATAGACGAAAATGGAAGAAATTATGCAGTAAGGGGAGATAGCGGAAAAAGAGTTTATGCTGACGAAGGACAGCCAGAAGATGATGTTTGGACATTTCTGAAAACAGATAAAATGAGAAATCTTAATTCTATGTCGGAAGAGAGGAGGTCAATAGGTTATCCTACTCAAAAATCTGAATTTTTAATAAATAGAATAATTGAAGCGTCTTCAAACAAAAATGATATTGTTGCAGATTTCTTTTGTGGCTCGGGGACTACGCTTGCAGTAGCAGAAAAACTTGGGAGAAAATGGATTGGTGCTGATTTGGGTAAATTTGCAATTCATACCACAAGGAAAAGGATAATTGGAGTGCAAAGGCAAATGAAAAATGAAAATAAAGATTTCAGGGCTTTTGAAATTTTGAATCTTGGAAAATATGAGAGGCAACATTATGTTGGTATAAATCCAAATTTAAGGGAGGAAGAACAACAAAAACAAATAGCTCAAAAAGAAAAAGATTTTGTTTCAATGATACTATCCGCCTACAAAGCGGAGGAGATTGATGGCTTCAAAACTTTTTATGGTAAAAAAGCATCTCGCCTTGTTTCAATTGGGCCTATTAACTTGCCTGTTTCTCGCCTTTTTGTTGAGGAAGTAATAAATGAGTGCAAGGAGAAAAAAATTACAAAGGTTGATATTTTGGCTTTTGAGTTTGAAATGGGATTGTTTCCAAACATACAAGAGGAGGCAAAAAGTAAAGGGATTGATTTGGGTTTGAAATACATTCCAAGAGATATTTTTGATAAGAGGGCTATTGATAAAAACCAAGTTGTATTCCACGATGTTTCCTATATTGAAGTTAAGCCAATTGTAAAAAAGAATTCTGTTGCAATAAAGCTCACTGATTTTTCTGTTTTTTACAACCAGGATTCAATTAAAGAAGTTGAGGAAAGTTTAAGAAATGGAGGCAAAAAACTTCTTGTTGAGAATGGGCAGATAATTAAACTTGAAAAAGATAAAAGCGGAATTGTTAGCAAGGAACTTTTAACTAAAAAATGGCAGGACTGGATTGACTATTGGGCTGTTGATTTTAATTACGAAAGTAAGCAAGAAATAATAAGAGTTCCAAAGAAAGAATCCGTCCAGCCCAAAATAGATGGGAGTGTTGACCCGCACCAAGTAAAATTCCCAGAATATGAGGAGAAGTGGACTGGCGATTATATTTTTGAGAATGAATGGCAAGATTTTAGAACCAAAAAGAAAAGAGATTTGGAATTGGAAACTCCTTTTATTGAAGTTAAAAAAGGTAAAAGAAAAATTGCCATAAAAGTGGTTGATATTTTCGGCAATGACACAATGAAAATAATTGAGATAAATGTATGACATTAGAGGAATTAGAAAAATTATTAGATAACAAAGAAGGGCAAAATCTTGAATTTAAGGCAAGAAGTTCATTTAATGATAAAGAGCTTTTTGATTATTGTGCCGCTCTTTCTAACGAAGGTGGAGGTTTTCTAATTTTTGGAGTAAATAATAGTGGAGATGTTGTTGGTGCTAAAATTTTTGAAGGAACTCTTCAAAAATATCCAAATCGCATATTACAAGCAATTCACATAAAAGTTGAAGCAGAGGAATTAAATCACCCAAAAGGGCGTGTTGTTATTTTCAAAGTTCCTTGTCGTCCGAAGGGAAGACCCGTCCAATCCTCTGGGGAATATACTTATCCTATGAGAGCAGGAGAGTCACTTGTTGAAATGGACCAAGAAACTTTAAGAGTTATATTTATTGAAATTGATGAGGATTTTTCAGTAAAATCAATTCCCAATTTTTCAATGCAAGATTTGGATAAAACTGCATTAGAAAATATGAAAAAAATCTTTGAAGCACAAGGGGTGAATTATTCAAATAGTTCAGACGAGCAGATATTAAAATCGTTAGAATTATTAACAGACGATGGTCTGAATTATGCCGCACTTATATTATTGGGTAAAAAAGAATTTATTGATAAAATTTTACCTTGTTCTGAAATTATTTTTGAGTGGCGACAAGAACCAAATGAAATCGCACACGATTTTCGCAAAGAATGGCGAGAGCCATTTTTGAAAGTGTTTGATGACATATGGAAAACCATAAATGATAGGAATATGAGAATTCCATTTCAGGAAGGGCTTATTCAAAAAGAAGTCCTTGCTTTTAACGAATTGGCTATTAGAGAAACATTGCTTAATGCAGTAGCCCATAGGGATTATTCAATAGCATCTGCATCTATTTTTATCAAAGCAGATTCAAGTAATTTTTCCGTAGTTAGTCCTGGGGGATTTCTCCCTGGTATTACTCCTGAAAATGTTTTGGAAAAACAAGCGTGGAGAAATAGAAGAATTGCGGAGGTTTTTCAAAAACTTCACCTTGTTGAGAGGTCAGGTCAAGGAATCCCGAATTCGCATTTGAATCCGAACACTTGGTAAAATGGAATTATGAAAAACCAAAA
>Ga0209083_1002284_pt1 | contig 18622 bp, 14 predicted proteins | sample AM7aDNAmetaG_FD_184132 | JGI IMG/M metagenome (GOLD analysis project Ga0209083, IMG submission 184132) | Freshwater microbial communities from Finland to study Microbial Dark Matter (Phase II) - AM7a DNA metaG (SPAdes) (version 3) | ecosystem: Environmental > Aquatic > Freshwater > Lake ...
CCAGCTTTGCTTCCTCTTCCTCTGATATCTTTCGCAATCGACACCTCCAAGCTTTGGCTCAGACACCACGTCTGATGCTTGAAGCTTTATCGGCACTTTTTGCTCGCAGCTGCGCTCTTGCACCCTATCAAAAGGTACCGGACAACGCTCTACTTCGTGGCGCGATCGAGCATTTCCTCGGCATGGCGGCGGGAGATGTCACTTTCCTGCTGCCCGCTCATCATCTGTGCCAGTTCGCGGACCTTGGCCTCTCCTTCCAGCACCTGATATTGGACAAGCGTACGTCCTTTTTGAACGGACTTCGTCACTTTAAAATGGCGATCGGCAAATGAAGCGATCTGCGGCAGATGGGTCACAAGCAACACTTGCCGTTCACCGGAGATACTCTTAAGTTTCTGGCCGGTGACGTGGCCCAACCGGCCTCCTATATCGGTATCGATCTCATCAAAAATGAGCACGGGAACAGGATCCACCTGCATCAGCGCTTTTTTCATGGCAAGCATGACGCGGGAAGCCTCGCCTCCTGAAATGATCTTGGCTATCCCAAGCATCGGATGCCCCGGATTCAGCCGCGCAAGAAATTCCACGCGATCCATCCCCTCGGATGAAAAATCCGTCTTCTCGACACGGACCTCGAACTCCGCATGGGCGATCTGAAGGTCCTTCAACTCCGCTTCGATGGTTTTTTTAAGCAAGGCCCCTGCTTTTTTCCGTTTTTCAGAAAACTTCAGAGCCGCTTCCCGTAGCTTCGGTCCCAGATCAAGGAGCTCTTTATGAAGATCTTTTTTCGTCACATCCATGTCGATGAGCTTGTCGTATTTCGCCTTGGCTTCCTTATAGAATTCCAGCACTTTGGAAAGCGTGCCGCCGTATTTGCGCTTAAGATGCTCCAGGAGATCCGCCTTCTTCTCCAAATCCTTCAAACGATCAGGATCGAACGTGAGTTTCTCCCGGTAATCACGCAGAGCAGCGACCGTTTCCTGAATTGAATACTGAACGCTCTCGCAATCGGCTTTGATCTTTTCAACCGAGGTGTCAAATTTAACCAAACCTTTCAGATCACGAACAGCCTCGGATAAGGCGCTATCCGCACTAGCTTCATTCTCATCCAGTACCGCAAGCGCGTGAGAGACGATCTCCGCGAGTTTCTCCGAATTAGCAAGCCTCATGCGTTCGAGTTCCAGTGCTTCTTCATTCAAGTCCCTGATCTCCGCCCGTTCGATCTCGTCCACCTGATACTTGAGGACATCAAGCTCCCGTTCTTTGTGCTCCTCAAGCGCCGCAAGCTCTTCCTGCTCCTTTTTAAGACGGGCATATTGTTCATAAAAAACGGCATAATCAGCTTTCAGAGAATCAACCTTTGCAAACCGGTCCAGGATATCCAGATGAGATGAACTATCGAGAAGACGCTGGTGATCGTGCTGCCCATGAATATCGATCAAATAAGCACCGGCTTCTTTAAGGAGAGAAAGAGACACAAGCCGGTTATTGATCCACGCCCGTGTTTTCCCCAGAGAAATCTCCCGGCGCAGGACGAACAAACCGTCTTCAGAAAGGTAGGGCTCCAAAGCGGATTGATTTTGCAGAAAGCCACCCTGAAGTTCGAACGCCGCCTCCACCTGACAAGGCTTCTCCTGAGCGTCGGACCGGAACCCGTCCATGCGCTCCCCCAGAACGAAACGGATGGCGTCTATCAGAATGGATTTACCCGCGCCCGTCTCCCCCGTAAGCACGTTCATTTGCCCGGAGAATTCGAGCGTCAGATCATCGATCAGTGCGAAATTTTTTATGTGAAGCTGTGTCAGCATATGATTCTCACAACAAGGTTGATTAAAAAGCCGCGCGCCCTCAAAAACTCACTCCCTCATGCAACGGCCGTGCAACGCGATATCTCCGGACTCCGGAACAACGCCTTTAATTTTCAGACTCTGTGTTTTCTATAGATCTCCACACGCACGGGACAAGTACAAATGCAATCCTTCCGGACAGGGATACCGAAAGGACAGTTCATGTGGTCATGTTTTTTGACAAACAGAACTTTCTTTTCTTCGTGTTTTTTGACCTTACATATTTCCCTGGTTTGAGACAAACATGACAAAGCGCTCGGACATTCAGAAGCACAATCAATGATCTCCTGGCTGATATGAAACCTTTGCTTCTTCAAAGCGTCCCCTTCCCTTTAAATTATTGAGGTAAACAAACTCTCTATGAACGGCTGATCCTAGCCTGACGCATCTTACGGATCGTGCTCGGGCTGTGTTTTCTGCCGAACATGGGGTTATTCTTGCCCTTTTTCCTGCGGCTTTCCTGCTTTTTCCATTGTTTGGAATGGCGCTTGCCGTAGAAAGCGTTATTCCTCCCGGTCGCCGATCCGCCCTTTTTTCTTTTGATCACCATCTTGTCCTCCCTGTTCCGTTGAGTTGAAATATTCCAGACGCTGGTCGCAACTTGCCGCACATTCTAATCTTCAGCGGGTCGCCCGCGAAGTTTTTTTAATGCCCCGTGCCTCTGCTTGGCATCAAGCATTTTATCCTTAGCGCGCCTGGAGCGTTTCCGCTTCTGCCGCCGGATCTTGCTGATCCGCTTGGCCTCCTCGCTTTCCCGCCCCAGGATCTGTCTCTCCAATTTTTCAACAAGCATCCGGCGCGCCCAGTACCGGTTCATCGCCTGAGTGCGTTCCTTCTGGCATTTGATGACAAAGCCCGAGGGGGCGTGTCTCAACACCACGCATGTTGAAACTTTATTAACATTCTGGCCTCCCGGCCCGCCGGAACGGACAAAGGATTCCTCAAGATCCTGCTCGCGGATCCCAAGCCGAAACATCTGGATCGCAAGACTCTGTTGCTTCTTTTCAGCGACCGGATAAGGATTCATGTTCAGACGGTCGTTTTCAGCAAGGGAATCTTCCGGATACCGAGAACGGCCATATAGGAAAACAAATAGACGGCAAAGGAAGTCAAGGGTATGGACCAGGCGGGATGCCCCATCAAGGCGTTCAGGACAAAACCGAGGCGGGCATGATTGAAGACATCAATAAAAACGGGATGGATCAGATAGATCCCGAAACTAGCCGCCGAAAGACTGAGCACGGTCCGTTTGACGCCCTCACTCAGTCGCATTTCAAGACGCGGCACAGTTTCTTTCACGATCACAAAAAAACTCGCTGCATAAAGCGCGACATTCGGAGCAAGGTTATCATAAAAAAGAGAGGGAAACTTGTTGGCATGGAACACGATCCAGCCGGAACCCAGGAAACAAAGGAGAAAAGCCCCAAACCACAAGAGGGCGGCTCCCGTCACCCAGGAAGGCTTCGCTTCTTTCGTAAGCGCAAAGCCCAGTAGAAAATAACCGATAAAACCCTGGACTGATTCCACCGGGATACGAAGTCGGAGACCGGTGTGAAAAAAAAGGCCGTCGAGCCCTTCCCAGAAAGGCCCAAACGACGCGATCACAAAACAAAGCCCCAGAAAATAAAGCAGGTCCTGCCGCGTGGCATGAGCCGTAAAAACCCTCAGGAACGGAACCACGAGATAAAGTCCGGTGATCATATAAAGAAACCACAAATGGAAATGAACTTCCCCGTTCACAGCTCGCCTGACAGCCTCGGGAAGCCCTAGGGAAGGTTCATAAAAACATTTCTGCCACAGAAGGTAAAAGACGATCCACGCGACAAACGGGATGAGGATCCTTCGCAGTCGTTTCCGGAAAAAAACACGGTAGCTTTCAACCTGAGGAAGGAGGAGCGCGCCGCTTAACATTACGAACACAGGGACCGCGCCACGCGCCAGGGAATCATAGAAGTTAGCGGTCCACCACGCGCTCAAAGGCACGGAACGCCATTCCGTGACGATATCGGCAGCCACATGGACGCTCACCACCGCGGCGATGGCGAAAAAGCGAAGGACATCAACCCAGAAATATTTTTCTTTAACCGCCACAGATCACCCAGCTCCGGATTGAAGGGCATAACGAATTCGATCGCGCAAAAGTATACGTCCGATTTTTATTCCGGGCCAGAGAAAATCTGAAACGAAGTGAAAAGCGCTGTTCGACGCGCGCTAGGACTTGCCGTAAAGGGCGGCGCGCTGTATCTTGAGGACAGGATCGGCGAGATAATCGTCGAGAGTGATATCGCGCTTATCGATCATGCCGCGTGGAGTGATCTCAATGATACGATTCGCCACGGTCTGGACGAATTGATGGTCGTGTGAGGAAAAAAGCACGGTGCCGCTAAACGTTTCAAGACCTTTATTGAGCGACGTGATGGATTCCAGGTCCAAATGGTTCGTGGGTTCATCCAGGATCAGCACGTTCGCACCAACGAGCATCATACGCGAGAGCATACAGCGCACCCTCTCGCCGCCGGAAAGCACTGAGGCTTTCTTAAGCGACTCTTCGCCGGAGAAAAGCATGCGCCCCAGAAATCCCCGGATAAAATTCTCATCGGTTTCTTTGGAGAACTGGCGCAGCCAATCGACGAGGCTCAGGTCGACCCTCTCGAAATACTTACCATTCTCCTTCGGATAATACGCCCGGGTGGTGGACGCTCCCCATTTCAAAACACCTTTATCCGCCGGAAGTTCCCCCATCAGAGCCTGAAAGAACGTGGTCTTCACACGATCAAGCGGTCCGAGAAAAGCAATCTTGTCGCCCTTGTCCACGCGGATATTGAGGCCCTTGAACATGACCTCGCCTTCAACCGATTTCTCAAGGCCTGCGATCTCCAGGAGATCATTGCCGGAATCTTTTTCATATTTGAACGCGACATAAGGATATTTGCGTGAAGAAGGCTTGATATCTTCGAGCGTCAATTTTTCAAGGAGTTTCCTCCGGGACGTGGCCTGCCGCGCCTTGGAGGCATTCGCGCTGAAACGCGCAATAAAAGCCTGGAGTTCCTTGCGGCGCGATTCGATGTCTTTATTCGCTTCATTCTTCTGCCGTAGCGCGAGTTGGCTGGATTCCGACCAAAATGAAAAATTTCCGGTAAAGAGCTGTATCTTGCCGTAATCGATGTCCGCGATATGGGTGCAGACGCGATCGAGAAAGTGGCGGTCATGCGAAACGACGATTGCCGTATTCTTGAACTCATAAAGAAAATCCTCAAGCCACATGCAGGTCTCGACGTCAAGGTGGTTCGTCGGTTCGTCGAGTAGAAGCACGTCAGGATTACCGAAAAGGGCCTGGGCCAGGAGCACGCGCACTTTCTCACTCGCTTCCAATTGCTTCATCGGAACCTGATGCATGGCGTCCGGAATACCGAGGTCACTCAGGAGTTTCGCGGCTTCGGGTTCGGCATCCCAGCCGTTCATGTCCGCGAACTCATGCTCAAGCTCCGCGGTGCGGATGCCGTCTGCATCTGAAAAATCAGGCTTGGCGTAGATCGCGTCTTTTTCCTTAATAATATTGTAGAGACGCTCATGCCCCATGATCACAGTCGTAAGCACCGGAAATTCATCATAGGCGAACTGGTCCTGTTTCAGAAAGGAAATACGTTCATTCTTGCCAGCAGCGACGGATCCGGCATTGGGATCGATCAAACCTGCGAGAATCTTCAGGAACGTGGATTTTCCGGAACCATTAGCGCCGATCAGGCCGTAGCAGTTCCCGGGCGTGAACATGATATTCACGTTCTCGAAAAGAATGCGCTTCCCGTATTGTAACGTGACGCCGTTCGCTGAGATCATCGTTGATTCCTGTGATTAAAATAAAGGGGTCAAACCCCTTTTCCCTGTAACGGGGTCTGACCCCTTTTCAAGTGCGCGTATCCTACCATAAAATCTTCAGAACTCAAGAAAAGGCGACGCTTATTGCAAGACCATCAAAATGAACCGAACAACGGTTGGCTGGCATGTACGGCATATCTCAAGACAGCTCATTTCATCCATTGGGTACTAACCGATAACTGAAGCGAAACAATAGTTGCTTTATAGTTATTTTTATATTGATTTTGCTGAAATTATATGATAACTTATTTCCATGAAAACGAACCCTGCATTGATCCCAAAAGAAGTAATCGAGAAAAGAATTTTGTTTCTGCGCTGCTACAAAGTCATGTTGGATAGGGACTTGTCCGCACTCTACGGAGTCACTACCAAGGCTCTAAACCAAGCGGTTAAGCGTAACCGGGAACGATTCCCCAATGATTTCATGTTCCGACTAACTCCTGCGGAAACGGAAAATTGGAGGTCACAAATTGTGACTTCCAATCGGGAGAAGATGGGGATCCGCCGAAGCCCCTACGCCTTCACAGAAAACGGCGTTGCTATGCTCTCCAGCGTTCTGAACAGCAGACGGGCGATCCTCGTCAATATTGAGATCATGCGCGCCTTTACACGACTCCGGGAAATGCTCCGATCTCATAAAAAGATATGGGAGAAGATCGAAACGATGGAAAAGAAATACGACTCACAGTTCAAGGCTGTCTTTGATGCGCTGAGAAAGCTTTTCGCCCCACCCGATCCAGAACCGAAACCGAAAGGCCCGATCGGTTTTCAACCGTAATTTCCAGTAAACTTAAATCGCCCGAACGATCAGTGATCTGGCGGGCTGTGAGCAGATCCAGTCCGAGCATATCGCGGAGGCGATTCAGTATCGGAGTCTGGACCGGCAGTGGTATGGGAGATGACAAAAAAGGGAAGATAGAATCGCTAACCGCCACGCCCTAATTATCGACTCAAATAGACTTCGCTAAATGGTAGCCAGCTCTGCCCAAGCAATGTTTACCGTAGGAACAAACTCGGTATATTCGTAAGTTGTATAGAGCAAATCCTTGTTCGGATACTTAAAATCTCCCGGACGATCAGCGACTTAGCGGTTTGTGAGCAGACCAAGCAGTCGCTGCCGCCCTCCACCTGATACGCCGTCGACGCCGCACCCCACAAAATCTTGAGAAAATTTGATCGTGGCAGGATTGCACCACATCAGAATTCGATGCCAGACGAGAAAAACGAGCGCCGTAACTCTTTCAACCCACAAAACCCTTTACCCATCAGACACACTGTTTACTTGCATTATGTGTATGCGCATGATACACTTTTATCAACAAAGGAGGGCTCTATGCCGAACATGACACTTTCAATCCCGGTAGAATTGAAGCAAAAAATGGACCGTTTTAAAGAGATCAACTGGTCGGAGGTCGCAAGACAGGCCATTCTCGAAAAAACTCTGATCATGGGGAGGATGAATCAACTCATGACCTCAAGCAGGATCAGCGAGCCGGAAGCCCTCTATGAAGGGCGCAAAATCAGCCGCAAAGTCTCCAAAAAACATAAGTAGCGCTGGCATGACAACAAAACTTATTCCTCAAGAAGTCATTCAGAATAAGATTTTCTTGCTTCGAGGGCAGAAGATCATGCCAGATAAAGATTTGGCTATTCTCTATGGAGCAAAGCCCATCCGCCTTAGGGAGCAAGTAAAAAGAAACATCCGAAGATTTCCTCCCGATCTTATGTTCCAACTCACAGAAAAAGAGACGGCTGCCATGGTATCGCATTTTGCGATACCTTCAAAACAGCACCTCGGCGGACATTTGCCCTATGCCTTCACGGAGCATGGAATCCTTATGCTATCCAGTGTTCTAAATAGCGAAAGAGCCGTGGAGGTGAATATCCAGATTATGAGGACCTTCACCAAGTTGCGGCAACTCATGCTCCAGCAAACGGGCCTGCGAAGAAAAATCGAGGAAATGGAAAAGAAATATGATCATCAATTTCAGATCGTCTTTAAGGCAATCAAAGAATTACTCGAACCCATCGCCCCACCCAAACCCAAAGGCCCGATCGGATTTGGACAATAGGAGCCAATCCAATCGGAGCACATCGCGGAAGCTATTCAGTATCGGAGTCTGGACCGACAGTGGTATGGATAACGGCCGCCATCTGTTCTTTGCGTCACTCCAACGGCTTGCGTTCTGGACAGGTTAATGCTCTCATTGCTGGAGTGGAGAAATCAATGACATCGGCACCTTTTATCCTTTTAACTTCCTTCGTTTTAAGGTTCAAAACAAACTCTCCACCGCACTCATTTTTTCCCTGAAATGTAAGCAGGTCGGCAAATACCAACAAAACCCTTTTCGGTGCTGCAGTCTTCGCTTTATGCTCAGGCCCCTCAGATTGCTCGCCTTTAATCGCTCTTTAAAACACGGTCTTCAAAACCGTTGCCCCTGGGCTCCGAAGTGGAAGAAGTTTTCCGCGCCAGGTGGAAGAAGTCGCCGCGCTACGCATACCCCTCCGATTGCAAGATCTTTCCCACGACCGGATGACTCACGGAATGCCCCATTCGGCGAAGTTGCGCAGATAAACGCCGGAGACTTTTGGAAGTCCATCGAAGCGGCGATTCCGGGTCTCCTCGCGTAGCCGATTCCACCAGCGACCGCAAATCCTTCGTAACACGGGGATCCTTCTCGGTAATAGCTTTCCGACCGCCTCCCGATCGACGGATTCGCGACGGATCCGCCCCAGGATTGTCTCCTCGGATCTCTTTCAACCCCTGAGCGATAGTGGAGCGTGCTATCCCAGATGCGGGAAAAACAGCGGTAACCGCTCCACGGCCAAGAGCTTGGGCCAAAGACAGGGCGCTGTTGCCTTCAATTAAGAGCCGTTTTTTAAACGATGACCGCGTAGGACGCGCCCTTCATCGTTTGTTTGAATCTGACAGGGCCTCGTTATTGACGTCAGTGGTGCTGGAGGCGAGAAAAATCACTTCTTAGGTAAGAAGGTAGAGACTGCAGCAAGAGTTTGGGGGGAAACGGTACCTCGGAAAACGAGGGAAAGGCGGCGATCGGTGATATCTTCCACCGTCCGGGCCATTTCAGTTTCGACAGAATAAACGAGCTGTGCCTTGATCACGGGTGGATACTCCGAAACCTTTTCTTTGAGCGACGGATCTTTTTCGACAAGCTTCAGGACATCGTTATAGCGGATTCCGTAAAATTCCATTAGCGACTGAGCCACTTCCCTTTCGAGGCCCGTGCGCCGAGCCGCGGCTTCCGCTGTTTCCGTAACCGTGCCGCTGCCGTAGACTTTAAATTCTTCTTTTTCATAGATCTTGTGAATACGGTTCATGCAATCCTCGGCCACTTTCCGGTAAGTCGTGTATTTGCCGCCGACCACAAAAACAACACCAGACTTCGAACTATAAAAAAGATGTTTGCGGGAAACCTTGCGCGGTGAACCGCCTTTCCGGATAAGCGGCCTGAGGCCCGCGAAAGTCGTAAGGATCTTTGACGGGGTGAAATCAAGAGCCGGAAAAACACGTTTCGATTCGCGCATCAGATAGTCGATATCCTTTTGCTCGACTTTCACCTCATCGGGTCTCGACGAGTAATCCGTATCCGTGGTACCGATCAGAGAATTCCCCATCCAGGGAATGACGAAGAATATGCGCCGGTCGCTTTGCGAACCGATCAGGACAGCATGCTTCGAGATCTCGCCCTGGTAGACAATATGAATGCCTTTCGTGGTGCGGACCTTTTTCCTGGCTTCCGGAATATCCAGACGCAAAAGCTCATTGGTCCAGGGTCCCGCCGCGCAAATGACGTGCCGGGCACGCACCTCAAACCTCTTATCGGAAAGCATGTCACGGGCTTTAACTCCTACGACGCGTCCGTTCTCCTTCAAAAAAGAAACCGCTTTCACGTAATTGGCGGCATGCGCGCCATGCTGGGCGGCCATCAGAACATTCTCAAGACAAAGTCTCGCGTCATCCATCTGCGCGTCATAATAAAGAACCCCGCCCTTCAATCCTTTTTGTTCAATGCCGGGTTCCATCCTGATCACTTCTTCGCGCGATAGATTCTTCCGCGGCTTTACCCGGTACTTCCCGGCAAGGAGGTCATAGAGAAAAACACCGAGTTGCATCATCCAAAGAGGACGCTTGTCTCCCTGGTAAACAGGGATCACGAATGAAAGGGGTTTCACCAGATGCGGTGCGACCGTAAGTTGGATATGCCGCTCGCGCAGGGATTCCCACACCAGGTCGATCTCGAGATTCTCAAGATAACGGATGCCGCCGTGGATAAGCTTTGTGGATTTGCTGGAGGTGCCACTCGCGAAGTCGCCTTTTTCAAGAAGCGCCACTTTCAGGCCGCGCCTCGCCGCAAGATGCGCGATTCCCGCCCCGTTGATCCCGCCGCCGATCACGAGAAGGTCGTAAGTATTCCTGGCTAAGGAAACTAGATCTCTTTTCATAGACTTTGAATTCTCACACCTTGATTCATGAGAGCATCGCCCTTTCGACGGCCTTAATCCATCCTCTGTAAAGGTGTGAACGTTTAGCAGGTTTCATCTTCGGAGAAAAGACTCGGTCCACTTGATGCTGCCGTTTGAGATCATGACTCTTCTTCCAAAGCCCCATTGTAACACCGGCCAGGTGTGCCACGCCTCGGGCCGTGAGCTCAATCACTTTCGGGCGCATCACCTTTGCATTCAGGATATCCGCCTGAAACTGCATGAGAAGATCATTCTTGCAGGCACCGCCGTCGACTTTCAACTCACGGATGGGACGTCCAAAAGCCTTTTGCATAATATCGAAGACATCCCGGGTTTGATAGGCGATCGCCTCAAGACTCGCACGGACAATATGAGCTCTCGTCGTTCCCCGTGTGATGCCGGAGATCAGCCCCCTTGCATCGCTTTTCCAGTATGGCGCTCCCAGTCCGACGAACGCCGGCACCACATAAACCCCGCCGGTATCCTTAAGGCCCTGGACCGCGTCTTCGCACTCCGCAGAGGTCTTGATAAACTTAAGGCCATCGCGTAACCACTGGACCACCGCCCCGCCGATAAAAACCGCTCCTTCCAAAGCATAAACCGGTTGGCCTTTAAAATCGCAGCCAAGCGTGGTGAGCAATCCCTCTTTGGAATAAACACATTTCTTACCGGTGTTCATCATAATGAAGCACCCGGTGCCATAAGTGCTCTTGCTCTCGCCGGGTTCAAAGCAGCCCTGGCCGTATAGGGCGGCCTGCTGATCCCCCATCACGCCCGCGATCGGAATGCCGGCCGGAAGTCCGGCAATATTCTCTGTGATTCCAAAGATGGAACCCGAGGCGCAGAGTTCCGGAAGCACCTTGGTAGAAACGCCGAAGAGCTTGAGGAGTTCCGGATCCCATTTCTTGGTCCGGATATTAAGAAGCAATGTTCGAGAGGCATTTGTAAGATCCGTCACGTGCGACTTCCCTCCCGTGAGATTCCAGATGAGCCAGCTGTCGATCGTCCCGAATGCGATGTGACCGCTTGCAGCCCGCGTGCGGAGCCCCGGAACATGCTTGAGAAGCCACTGGACCTTGGTGCCGGAGAAGTAAGGATCCAGCAAAAGTCCCGTTTTCCGGCGGATCATCGATTCATGCCGCTTATGAGAGCGGCAAATGTCCGAAGTCCTCCGGCATTGCCAGACTATGGCGTGATGAACGGGTCTTCCGGTCTCGCGATCCCACATCACCGTGGTTTCACGCTGATTCGTGATCCCGATACCGAGTATTGATGCCGGATCGATCTTACTTTTCCGGACCGTCTCACGGATCACCGTCTCGCAGGAGCGCCAGATCTCACGTGCGTCGTGCTCCACCCAGCCGGGTTTTGGGAAATATTGTTTGAACTCGCGGTAGGCACTCGCGACAGTCCTTCCCGCGACGTCAAAAAGAATAGCGCGCGATCCTGTCGTCCCCTGATCTATCGCAAGAATATATTTTTTCATGTATTTACCCGGGGCATTATGCCAAATCGTTCAAAACTTTGGCGGTCACGATAAAACTCGCGTTCTTGAGACGGAGGATGTTCCTTCCTTTCAGAACCCATTGCAGGGTTTTCTGGAATTCCGCCTTGTCCGCGATATGAACAAGACAGCCGCGATAAGCCACACTGATCTGGCCTCGTTCTTCTGAAACTACAAGCGCGATCGCATCGGTTTTTTCCGTGATACCGATGGCGGCGCGATGCCGTGTCCCGAAGTTCGGCGCAAGATCGGCCAAAGAAGCCAGCGGGAGAATCCCTTTCACGGTTTGCATGCGGCCCTTGTTCACTACAAGCGCGCCGTCATGTACGGGAGACGATGTCAGAAAAAGGGGCACCAAAATCTCAGCCTTGATCTCCCCATCGAACGGCATCCCGCCTTTCATATGAGGACGAAGCGGCTGCTTACACTGGAGAATGATAAGAGCCCCGACTTTGCGCGACGCCATCCTCTCCATCGCCGACCAGATCTCAAGAAGATACTGCGGAAGCTGGGGCGTCTTATAGAAGGTATTCCCCAGGTGTTCGGCGATCCAAAGTCCCGTCGCGATCAAGATGTCCAGACAAAGTAAGGCTCCGGCGATAAGGAGCAGCGCGATCCCAGTCCTGTTCAGCAACTCGGGATCAATAGAAGGCGTGGCAAAGAAGAGCGCGCCCCACAGGCAAAACCCTCCCACAAGATATTTCACGAGTACGCGAAGCCAATGCAGCCTGAACGGATAGAAAAAAAACCCGAGCGCGATCATAATGCCAATGGTTGTGATGAGCATGAATTCCTCTTTTGGTCTTGAACCTCGTCCTTCTTGTTACGGCAAAAAAGCCTTCAAGATTGACTGGGTCGCGCCATGAGCATGGGGTTCAGAGTTCTGAGCAAAAATAGAGTTCTTATCTCCGGACTCATAACTCAGAACTCCCAGCTAATCAAGCCGTTTTTCGGACAATAAGTTCCGGAAGATATTTCCTGGAAATGGGTTTTCCGTCAGGTCGCCGGATCTGCCGCACGAGGATATCCACCGCCTCTTTTCCCATCCGGGCCAAGGGCTGGCGCACGGTCGTAAGCGGAGGCTTGGAAGATTTCGCGCGTTCATTGTCATCAAAACCGGTCACGGCAATATCCCGGAGGACACACTTGCCCGCTTCCCGGATCGCCTTCAGCACCCCGAACGCGAGGTCGTCATTCCCGCAAACGATTGAATCGGGAATATTTTTTTCTTTGAGCCAGTCTTTCATCACACGATAGCCTTCAGCCTCCGTATTTGCGGCGGTGGCACGCATCCATTTTGCTCGAAGAGAAACACGCTCCGCGCGGAGAGCTTCCATGAATCCCCTTCGCTTGAGAAGCGTATCGATAAAGGGAACTCTCGCCGTTTTCTTTCCCTGTTTGAAAGTCACCGAGACCGGACCGTGAACCATGCCGATCCCGGCACGGCCTTTCTTCACAAGACGCGCCACCGCTTGTCTCATCCCCGCATCCGTATCCGTGTAAACAATATTGACCCCGATCCTGGGCAAAGGATCGTTGACCACCAGCACGCGAGAGTTACGTGTTTTTTCGATCAGCCGGGAAATGGAAGGATGAATCCACCTCCACGTCAGAATGAGAAGTCCGTCCAGAGAATTTTGACGGAGGATCTGATCCAGCGATCGGTATGGCCGCGAAGGCATCATCAGGATCTTCAACCGCCCGCCCACGGCTTTGACCCGCGGAATGATCCCGGATAAAAGACCGAGATGATAATTGGAATGAAAAATATCCTTAGCGGGAGTGGTGAGAATACCGAAGGTGCAAGAATTTTTCCTAAGAGGAATAACTTTTGAAACCCGCGGCCGTGACCGCGGGGACGCATCAGACCGTCTCACTCTCAATTGCCGGCCCCGGCGACTTCAACGGAAACAGCCTTCCAGACATCGGCCGGCTCATCATACTGGGCCTCGACGGTAACGTTATCATTCGGCCGGATATCGTTGAGTGACTTGACGCCCTCAAAAACGGTAGCATCCGTCACCAGGATCTCTTCCTTCTCTTCGACGTCCGTGATCGGATCGATCTCGCTGATCGTAAAAGTCCCTGCCGTGGCATCGACCTTCTGGACTTCACCGTCGAACCACTCGGCAAAAAGGAACGTTCCAAGCGGAAGCATGAGGATCAAAAACATTGCGAGGATCTTGGAAGTTTTCATGGTCGCTTTCTAAACGCATTCAAGTTCACAAACGTTAACGGCACGGAAATAGGATAGCCAAAAAGAGGCTAACCGACAATCAATAAATGGCAATCTTTTTGGAGGTTGTGGGCCAGCGTACGCAGGACATCCCCGCGCAAAAGGTTGATGAGGGCACTGCGTTTTGTGGCACCAATCGCCACGGCTCTCACGCCAAGCTCCTGGGCCGCGCGCGCGATCAATCGACCCGGGTTCTCCCCTATCTGCCAGATCGGAACAGCCGTAATGCCGCGTTTTTCCATATCTTCCTGCGCCCGCGCAAGCACGGAAATGGACTCATGAGAAGGCTCGATCTCAGTCGGCAACTCGGGAGAAGGAGGCATCTCTTCGACGTAGCTCAAATAAACCGAATTCTCCCCCATGGCCTTCACATGCAAAGCCGCTTCTTCAAGGAGAACCGGATTAAAAGATTTCAGGGCCACAAGCGCGGTGCTTTTATAAAGTCCCGTAAGTGCTTTTGCTTCCGCGACAGTCAGAACATTGACCTCCGAGGCAAGTTCCGGCATGGTCACCGGCGCGATCATCTTGGCCGCTTGGCGCAGCGCCAGACCAACGCCCAGGATTGTCAGGACAAAGAAAAGGGCATTCTGTTTCTGGATCGCGATCGTCACCTCGATAAAAAGCGTAATGATCGCACCCGACGCCAGAAGCACTCTCTCCCAAGGCTTCAGCCGGATCGAAAAGTTCGTCGCACTGGTCGCGAGATTCAATGCGATGGCCCCCACAACGCCGATGGCGTAAAGCGCAGCGAGATGAACAATGTCCTTTTCAACGACCAGCACAATGATCGGTAAGAGCGTCGCGACGATCAGTGCGAGCGTCGGCATACCGAAACGATTGAGCTTCGCAAAGGCCGGCGGAAGTTCGCGGTCCTTGGCCAAGGCAAACTGAATACTCACGAGTCCCATGATCGCCGTATTCCCTGCGGAAAGGAGCAGGCACCCGAAGATAATCGAGATCACACCCCCGTACCAGGGGCCGATGTAGTGATTCCCGATAGCTCGGAGCATATCTTCCGTATGGCCGGTCAGCCCCGGGATGGCATTCATGGCAACCCCCAGGAGAAAAGTCAGCACCGCCACTTCGATCAAAACCGGCGTGATCGCCTTGCGGGAGGTTGTCTTGACAGGCTCCACCATCACCCCCGTCATATTCGCAATGGCTTCAACACCCGAAAGGGCAAGCACGATACCGACAAAAACCGGCCAGTTCTTTATGAGCCCGCCCTGTGGCATCGAAAGCTGAACATGAGAAAGACTCGGCACGGTAAAAGCAAACAGGATCAAAGCTGTCAGCGATGCGCAGACGGCAATGATCGCCGCGAGAGTTCCCCCCTTTGACGGTCCCACCCAGTTAATAGCACCGATCAAAAGAATTGCGCCGATCGCCCAGATCTCAGGGTACGGAGCATTGAAATAATGGAAGGCGTCCAGAACGCTCAAAGAAACCGTCACCACATAATCAGCGATCAAGAGAAACGCGCCTATCACGGCCAAAGTCTGGGAACGGTGTTTCACCGAGGAATAAACGCCTCCGCCATCGGGGTAAGTGCGGCAGACGATCATATAGCAGACCCCGATCAAGATCATGAGAAGGGACATAATCCCGAGGAAAAACCAGGAAGCGTGCCCGGCCAGCGCAAAAGCGATGCCGAGAACATAGGCCTTTGAGGTGCCCCAGTCGCCATAGAGCATGGCGCCGGCGTGATACCATTTAAGTTCGCGGGGTCGTTCGACCCGCTTCGTCATGAGTGCCATAAGCGTTGGCTAATATAGCAGAAGAAAACAGATAATCAACACATGCCTGTCCCACGGATTAAGCCTCACGGATCCCCCCCCCAATGAGGCAAAGATTTGAGTGGCATTTTCGTAACATTCCGCTATCATTGGCATCTTATTGGTATATAAATCCTTTGAGATTTTTCTTCAACCTCAACAACAAAAGACAATGATAGCTTTGGTTCTGCGCTTCTTGGTTTTCTCCCCGAAGATCTGCAAAACTTGAGTTATTAGTTCAGCCGGAGACGCTATGAAAAAACTTTTCAGTCGACTTTCTTTTTTAGGAATGCTTTGCCTTTGGCAAAGCGCCGCATGGGCCAGCGAAGCGGACCTCAAGATACCGGATCTCCATGAAGGACACTTCAGGATGTTCGGCGGACTTTCGGGCTTCCAGATACTCCTTTACGGAGCTATGGTGATCCTCGGAACGGTCGGCCTTTCCCTTTACCAGTTTTATAATGTAAAGGCTCTCCCAGCCCACAAGTCGATGCTTGACGTCTCGGAAACGATCTTCCAAACGTGCAAGACCTATCTCAAGCAGCAGGTGAAGTTCCTTGCGATCCTGTTCGCGATCATCGCGTGCGCGATGAGTTATTACTTCCTGGGCCTCAAGCAGGAGCCTCTTGCAACCTTGGGATTGGTCCTCTTTTTCTCGGTCGTGGGTATGGCCGGATCTACCTTGGTGGCCTATTATGGAATACGCGTTAACACCTATGCCAACTCAAGGACCGCATTCGCCTCCCTGCGCGGGAAACCTTGGGACGTGGTCAATATCCCGATGCGTTCCGGGATGTCGGTCGGTCTTTTCCTGATCTCTGTCGAACTGGTGATGATGGTGATTATCCTGCTTTTCGTGCCGCGCGACATCGTCGGGTATTGCTTTTTGGGATTTGCCATCGGAGAATCGCTAGCGGCAAGCGCTCTGCGGATCGCAGGCGGCATTTTTACCAAGATCGCTGATATCGGCTCCGACCTCATGAAGATCGTCTTCAATGTTAAGGAAGACGATCCGCGTAATCCCGGCGTCATAGCTGACTGCACGGGCGATAATGCCGGCGATTCAGTGGGGCCTACCGCTGATGGTTTCGAGACCTACGGCGTTACCGGCGTCGCGCTTATTTCGTTCATCACCCTCGCTGTCAAAGATCCCTCGCTTCAGGCAAAACTCATCGTCTGGATCTTCGCCATGCGCTTTTTGATGGACTTCATGTCCGGGGCTTCCTATTTCATTAATCAGGCCATCTCCGAACGCAAGTACAAGGGCTTGAAAGAATTCGATTTCGAGGAACCGCTTACTCGCCTGATCCAAATCGCTTCTGCCCTCTGCATCACCACCTCGTTTGGGATGTCGTACATGCTGGTCGGCGATCTTCCCGATCCGACACTGTGGTGGAAACTTGCCTCAATCATCACTTGCGGAACTTTGGCGGCTTACCTCATTCCGGAATTCACAAAAGTTTTCACTTCCTCCCACTCCAAGCACGTTCAAGAGATCGTCACCGCGTCGCGAGAAGGCGGAGCGTCACTCACGATCCTTTCGGGCCTTGTGGCGGGTTATTTCTCGGCATTCTGGAAGGGTATTCTCATCGCAGGCCTTATGTTCGCGGCGTATCTGATCTCGGGAACAGGGCTCCAGAACATCATGCCGCACGCCTCAGTATTCGCGTTCGGCCTCGTTGCTTATGGTTTCCTCTGCATGGGCCCGGTCAATATCGCAGTCGACTCCTACGGCCCGGTAACGGATAACGCGCAATCGATCTTCGAATTAGCCCAGACCGAATCAATCCCCGGGATAGAGAAAGAGATCGAAAAAGATTTCGGATTCAAGCCTGACTTTAAAGTGGGCAAGCACTACCTGGAAGCCAACGACTCGGCGGGTAACACCTTTAAAGCCACGGCAAAGCCCGTGCTAATCGGAACAGCCGTCGCAGGCGCAACAACGATGATCTTCTCGATCATCCTGCTTCTCCAGGAGCACCTCCACCAGGGCGCCATCGCCTCGGCGGTGGGCGGATTTGTTCCCGCGAATATCGGGGAAACCCTCCTGAACGCGAAGCTTTCGCTCACGGCCGCGCCGATCCTTTTGGGGATTCTATGCGGCGGCGCCGTGATCTTCTGGTTCTGCGGCGCTTCCATTCAAGCCGTGGCCACCGGAGCCTATTCCGCAGTGGAGTACATCAAGAAAAACCTGAACCTCGATAAGAAAGAGGCCGATCGCGCGGATTCGATCAAGGTCGTGAAGATCTGCACCGAGTACGCCCAAAAAGGGATGTGGAATATTTTCCTCGGGTTGCTCGCGCTCACGCTCGCCTTTGCGATGTTCGACCCTTATTTCTTCATCGCGTACTTGATCGCCATCGCAACCTTCGGTCTTTTTCAGGCTATGTTCATGGCCAACGCAGGCGGCTCCTGGGATAACGCAAAGAAGGTGGTTGAAGTGGATTTGGGAGAGAAGGGCACGCCTCTTCATGCCGCCACCGTCATCGGCGACACGGTGGGAGATCCTTTCAAGGATACGACTTCTGTGTCACTCAATCCGATCATCAAGTTCTCGACCCTCTTCGGCATGCTTGCCGTCGAAATCGCGATCAAGATGAACCCGGCAACGACCCGCATCAGCGGAATAGTCTTTTTCGTTACAGGACTTTTCTTCGTCTGGAGATCCTTTTACAACATGCGGATCCCTAGATTGGAAATTCCTGGCAAGGCAAAAGCTTAAACTTCTAAGAAGGATCTCCGCAAAAAAAGCGCCTCGTCGTTGAGTCGATGAGGCGCTTTTTTTTGGCTCTTCGTGGTTTGGAGTGGGTAAAAATGAGTGGGCTGTGAGTCGTAACAGATTGCTGGGCATTGAGATGAAAGGGGTTGTAATGGCCGAGAAACTTGTCATGATTCCGGG
>Ga0209083_1002289_pt1 | contig 18560 bp, 16 predicted proteins | sample AM7aDNAmetaG_FD_184132 | JGI IMG/M metagenome (GOLD analysis project Ga0209083, IMG submission 184132) | Freshwater microbial communities from Finland to study Microbial Dark Matter (Phase II) - AM7a DNA metaG (SPAdes) (version 3) | ecosystem: Environmental > Aquatic > Freshwater > Lake ...
GCGGATGGGATGACCACGTGCTCTATGGCCAGCGGATTCGAAATTACACCAGTAAGCCCATCGAAGTCGAAGTGCGGCGAAGTTTTGACGGCGATGTGACGTTCCTCTCCGGCCTGCCGGGGCTGAAGTTGTTCGACTTTCGCACGCCGGAATTCACCGTGAGTGTCGATGCGGGCAAAAAAGGAGAATTCAACTTCGAAGTGGTGACGCGCCAGGGCGACAACGCCAAGCAGAACCGCGTCGAACTCGGAAAGCCGAAATAAAGGGTTCGCGATGCGCTGGAGGAGATATTTTGCGGCTCTGTTGGTGATGGTGTGTGTGGCATCATTGGTTCACGCGCGCAATGTGGACTTGTCGACAGTACCCCAGCGCAACACCGTGCAACTGACGATTTACAACTCGGAAGATCTGACGCTGGTACGCGAGACGCGGACCGTCACGTTCAAGAAGGGCAACAATCCGCTGCAGTTCTCGTGGGCCAATACGCTGATCGATCCGACCAGTGTGGAACTCAAGTTTCTGACGCAGGCCGGCAAGCTGGAAGTGTCAGACACGACCTATCCGCACGACAAGCCGCAGATGCTCTATTGGAACGTGAAGAGCGGCATCGACGGCGAAGCCACGATTCAGATCACCTATTTCACCAGCGGAATCACATGGAGCGCAGATTACGCACTGATCGCCGGCGCCGATGAAACCAAAGTGGGGCTGGAAGGCTTTGTACGCGTCTTCAACAACAGCGGCGAGGAATACGAAGATGCCTCGGTGCGCCTGGTGGTCGGCAAGGTCAATCTGGTCGAGAAGATCGCCCAACTCGCGCGTATTTCAATCAGCGACGTCTCCAAACTGCCTCAAGACCAACTCACCAGGCGCCGAAGCGAGGTCATGACGGAATCGATCGCCCGTGGCGAGGCGGCCGCCGGGACCCCGATGCCCTCTCTCGCGCCGCAGGAAAAAAAGATCGTCAAAGAGGGCCTATCAGAATATTTCATCTTTTCCATCGATGGCACCGAGACGATTCCCAACGGCTGGAGCAAGCGGCTGCGCTCCCTTGAAGCCAAAGATGTGCCGGTCAAGATTCAATATCGCTATCGTCCGGTCGAATACGGCGACCAACTGGTGCGGATGTACCTCCTGACGAACGATGTCCCGTCGAAACTTGGCGAATCGCCTCTTCCTGACGGCGTGTTCCGCGTCTTCCGCGAGAACGGCCGCGGCGGACTTTCGTACCTGACACAACAGACGCTCAAATACATCCCCATCGGCGACAAGGTCGAACTCAACCTGGGACAAGATCCCGAAGTGATCTTCGACCTGGTGAAGCAGAAATGCTGGAGGGAAAATATTTGGATGGTATGGAATGGGGGTTGGATCAAGCGCCGCGTTGGCGATGGCGCCATGGCAATCGATGTGAATGCAACCGTCAGCGGATGGGATGACCACGTGCTCTATGGCCAGCGGATTCGAAATTACACCAGTAAGCCCATCGAAGTCGAAGTGCGGCGAAGTTTTGACGGCGATGTGACTTTTCTCTCGGACCTGCCAGGATTGAAACTGTTCGACTACCGCACGCCGGAGTTCACCGTGAACGTCGACCCCGGCAAGAAGGAAGAATTCACCTTCGAAGCCCTGACGCGACAGGGGAGCAGTTCTAAGCAGAACCGTGTCGAGATCGAAAAACCCAAGTGAGTGTTCCGAACCAGACGCCCGTCAGCAGAACGCAGCAGTTTGTAAGGCGAGCACTCGGAGGGAAGGAGAGGTAGGGGGGGAGGGGGGGTATCAGTCGGGGCCTCGCTCGTCGCGAAGCAGCAGCGTGTAGAACGCCTGCTTAAGCCGATTGGAAAAGCGGACTTTCCCAACCGGTGCCATCGGAATCCAGTGGATCTGCTCGGGATGCTTCAATCCCCACTCGATGAACCGCGCTGTTTCATCCAGCATCCGCTGCCGCCATTGTTCATAGGTCTCATTCTTGCGGAATGTTGAATGATGCGTCGGCATGACGCCATTATATCGCGGCGAGAATGAACTATTGTCCTGCGGCTGTGAAACTCGTACCCGGCGGCTTTGCCGGTTCCGATGCCCCGGGCTATCATCGAAGGCCTGAACGCGATTCCAATTGTGCCACTGCGGGAGCATCAATGGCTGGTGTGAAACGGAATATCCTGGTGACCTCGGCGTTGCCCTACGCCAACGGCTCAATCCACATCGGGCACCTGGTGGAATACATCCAGACCGACATCTGGGTGCGCTTCCAACGCCTGATGGGTCATGATGTCCTTTACGTCTGCGGCGACGATTCCCACGGTACCCCCATCATGGTGAACGCCCAGAAACGCGGCATCGATCCCGAAACCTTCATCACTCAGATGAATCAACAACACAAGGAAGACTTCGCGAAGTTCGGCGTGGCATTCGACAATTTCTACACCACGCATTCTCCTCTCAACCGCGAACTCTCCGAGCAGATTTACCTGCGCGTCAAAGATGCCGGCTACACCGTGCGGAAAGAGATCGAACAGTTTTACGATCCCGTGGCCAGTACCTTCCTCGCCGACCGCTTCATCAAAGGCACCTGCCCCTTCTGCAAGACGCCCGACCAGTACGGCGACGGCTGCGAATCCTGCAATCGCACCTACAACCCCACCGACCTGATCGATCCGAAGAGCGTTTTTTCCGGCGCCACCCCCGTTCTCAAGAAGAGCGAACACATCTACCTGCGCCTCGAACCGGCGCGCGATTTCCTCGTGAAACTCTATGAAGCCGGCTTCGTCGATCCCAGCGTCGCCAACAAACTCAAGGAATGGTTTGCCGAGCCGCTGCGCGACTGGGACATCTCCCGCGATGCCCGCTTTTTCGGCTTCGAAATCCCCGGCGAAACCGGCAAATATTTCTACAACTGGTTCGACGCGCCCATCGGTTATCTCGCGAGCCTCGGCAACAAGCTCGGCCTTGATGCCGCAAAAACACAGAAATACTGGAACGACCCGGAAATGGAAATTTTCCATTTCATCGGCAAAGACATCCAGTACTTTCATGCGTTGTTCTGGCCAACCATGCTCAATGCCGCCGGCTTGCGCGTGCCGACCAAACTTGCCATCCACGGCTTTCTCACCGTCAACGGCGAAAAGATGAGCAAGAGCCGCGGCACGTTCATCAACGCTTCCGTCTACGCCAAACACCTCGATCCACAGTACCTCCGGTACTACTTCGCCACCAAACTCGGCCCCACGCCGGAGGATCTCGACCTCTCCTTCGAAGATTTCGCCGGCCGTATCAATGGCGAACTGGTCAACAAACTCGCCAATCTCGTAAGCCGCTGTGCGCCGATGCTCTCGCGAATGCTCGAAGGCAAGCTCGGCGTCTCCGCCGCCGACGCTGTCCCGCTCCTCCGCGAAATCCGCGGCGCCGCGGACGAACTCGCCGCCGCCTACGACGGCCGGAACTACGCCCTCGTGACGCGGACAATCTGCACCCTCGCCGACAAGGCCAATAAGTACTTCGAAGATCAGGCTCCCTGGAAACTCGTGAAGGCCGATCCCGAAGCCGCCCGCGGCGTCCTGACCGCCGCCCTCGAAGCAGGCCGCATCCTCACGATCTACCTCAAGCCGATCCTTCCCGATTTCGCGGCCAAGGTGGAGAAGTGCCTGGTGATCCAGCCGCTGGAATGGGATGACCTGCAAGAGGCGATGGAACCTCACGCCATTCACCCGTTTGAACATCTCGTACAAAGATTGGATATGAAACTCGTGGAGAACATGGTGGAAGAATCCAAAGAAAGTTTGTCCCAGAAGTCCGATGCCGCCAACCAGGCGCCCGCAACGGCGACCGCCGCCGGCGCTCCGCAGCCCACCGTGACGACCCCCGCATCAACTGCGAGCGCCAAGCCTGCCGCGCCCGCGCACCCGGATGAAGAACCGCTGGCCCCGATTATCAATTTCGACCAATTCCTCGCTGTGGATCTCCGCATTGCCCGCGTTCTCACCGCTGAATCGCTCGAAAAATCCGACAAGCTCATGAAAATCACCCTCGACGTCGGCCATCTCGGCCAGCGCACGATCCTCGCAGGCATCAAGAAAGCCTACACGCCGGAAAAACTCGTCGGCCGCCTCGTCATGTTCTGCGCCAACCTCGCCCCGCGCACCATGGGCAAATTCGGCACCAGCGAAGGAATGATTTGCGCCGCCGGCCCTGGCCCCGTCGAAGTCTTCGTCCTCTCTCCTGACGCCGGCGCCAAACCCGGGCAACGCGTGCATTGACGGGTAGACGGCAGGCAGTAGACAGTAGACGGGGATTTGCATTCGGAGGTCGCAACATGTCATCGCAGCGGTTTACGGATACCGAGGTCTGGCGGGCGGCACACGGGTTTGTGCTCGCGGTTTATGCGATGACGAAAGAGTTTCCGAAAGAAGAACTTTTCGGATTAACATCACAGTTACGCCGCGCTGCAGTATCAATTCCCGCAAACTTCGCGGAAGGATTCAAGAAAACCGGCAGTATGGACAAAGCACGGTATTACAACATTGCCCAAGGGTCACTTGAGGAATGCCGCTATTATCTGATTCTTTCGCATGACCTCGGTTACGCCGAGACTTCGCAACTCGAAGAAGAGCTTGATCGCTTGGGCCGTTTGTTATCCGGTTACATGCAAGCAATGCTGTCTCAGACAAAAAGGAAACAGAACGCGGTAATGTAGGCGTCTCTCCGCTCCCCCCCCCCGTCTACTGTCTACCGTCTACTGTCTAGTCCCCCATGCCCATCAAACTAGCCATCCTCGGCCTCGACACCATTCAGCGCGACTGGCTGGATGCCGTCGCACAGTTGCGCGATGCGGGAGAGATCGAACTGGTCGGCGTGGGCCATCGCACGGCGGCGCTGGCTCGCGATGTGGCCGATGCCGTCCACGCTCCTGCCTTTGACGAGCTCAAACGCCTGCTCCGCGAGGGCTCCCCTCAGGTCATCCTGATCGATCGCCCCGCGAATGTGCCGCTCGAATTTATTACGCTCTGCATCGAACAAGACGTCGGCCTCCTCTCGCTCGGCCCCATCGTCAACAACTACGGAGAAGCGCAAGCCCTCGCCGAAATGCTCGAACCCCGCACCCACCTCCTCTACACCTGGCCGCAATTCGCGGATTCCTTCGCCTGGAAACAGTGCGCCCAGGCCGACGAATATTTGCGTCCGATTAAATTCGCCAGCATGAGCTGGCTTGGCCTCAATCACGCCCTCGCCAAGACTTCCGGTCGCACCGAAAGCATCGTCCGCAGTTTGAGCGTCCTGGCCTGGGATGCCATCACCACCCTCGTTCGCCTCATGGATGCCCCCACTTCCGTTTACGCCTCGATCCGCGGCACCGTCGCCACCGGAGACGCCTTCACCGACATCTCCGGCTCCGCTTCCTTGACCCTCCGCTTCCCCGACGACGTCACCGCCAGCGTCACCCTCTCCGACCGCGTCGAAACCCACCGCGAACTGCTCGTCCTCGGCCAGACCGGCTCGCTCCGTCTCGACGGCAACCGCTACAGCTTCTGCGACGCCGACGGCAAGGTGATCGAAGAGGGCAGTTCCTCCCGCGAAACGGGCGTAGATCAGGCGCTTGGTACACTGCGTCGATTCATCGAACAATACCAAAGCCAGCCCTCACCCCACCGCGGATGGGAACATCGCCTCGAAGTGATCGCCTCGGTCATGGAGGCCATGGTCGTCAGCCATCGCACGGGCTCGGCCGAAAACCCGGAAAAGTTCCGTGACCTCCGCAGATAATTCCGCAGTCGCGGCTTCCTTGATCCCTTATCGCCGGCACCGGCCTCCTATCATTCTGTTGACCGCAAAACCAGTCACGCACCCCGCGCGGATTGGACGATAAGACGATAACAAGCTGGTATGCAGTCACGGAGCGAAATATGAAACGCGTGCGGGTCATGTTATTCGGGGGATTGGTCGCAGGTGCAGTGCTGGCAGCAGCTTCGGTCGGCGGCGCCGGCGGGCAGAACGTCGGTAGCGTTCAGGTCGAGGGGAACTCCACCCTCGTGCGTGGGCAAACCGAACCCATCGCCAAAGTCGAAGTCCCCGCATCGGTTCGCGGGCAACTGCTGGAAGTAAACGTTACCGAAGGCCAGGCCGTCAAAAAGGGCCAGCCGCTGGCGAGAATCGACGATGCCATCCAACAGCAAACCGTGGAACTCGCCCGGCTCGATGCCGAAGCCTCCGCCGAAATCAAACTCGGCGAAACGCACGTCGAATTCGCCCGCGTCGAGTGGGACCGCTGGAGCAAAAACGCCGCCGCCACCGATACCGAAAAACGCCAGAAGGAACTCCAGCTCAAACAAGCCCAGCTTGAACTGGAACAGAAAAAAGAACAGCAGAAACAGAAAGAAGTCGTCCTCAAACGCGAACAGATCACCCTCGATCACATGACCATCAAGAGCCCCATCGACGGCCTCGTGCTCCGCGTTAACAAATCCGCCGGCGAATCGACGGATGAAAACCCCCTGATCGTCGTCGTCCAGACCAAACGCCTCAACGCCGTCTTCTACCCACCCAAACAGATGTTCGGCAAAGTCGCCGTCGGCGATAAAGTCACGTTGGATTTCTCCACCGAACCGCCGCTCAAACGCGAAGCCGCCGTCGTCAGCGTCGATCCGATCATCGACTCGGCCAGCGGTTTCTTCCGCGTCAAAATGGAACTCGATAACGCCGATCAGAAAATCCCCGCCGGCACCGCCGCCAACTGGACCTGGTCTGCAAAATAAGGCTCCGTTACAACGCCCCGCCTGCTAATAATGATGACTTGCAGATCTTCGATCTCACCGCTCATCATCATCATCATGCAAAATTCGCTGCGCCGGCGTCGTCAGATCGTCGAACTGCCCCGACCGCGCGCACCAGATAAACGCCGCCACCGCCGCCCCCGCAAAGATCAGCGCCAACGGTAAAACCACATAAAGCACCACCATCACCCAGCCCTCCGCATAAGAGGGATGGAAAATTGAGAATGAGGAATAGTGAATAGTGAAAGTGCTGGCGCAGTGTGGCTTACGCCATTTCGATGCCAGAATCTTCTTTCACTATTCTCCATTCTCTATTCTCTATTTTTGAACGTTTTCGCGCCAAACGCCAGACTCAGTACCGTAAGCGAACTGATCGGCATCAGAATCGCCGCCACCAGCGGATTGATCAGCCCGAGCGCCGCCAGCGTGACCCCGAAAGTATTGTAGGCCAGCGACGCCGCCATCGCCCGGTGAATCACCGCCAAGGTCCTACGCGACGCCCGCAGGCAATCGACGATTGCCCTCAGTCCCGGCCGGTTCAAGTAAATGCTCGCCGCCGATAGCGAAGCCTCCGCCCCGCCATGCACCGCGATGCCCACCGTCGCCGCCGCCAGGGCCGCCGCATCATTCACCCCATCGCCCACCATCACCACCGGCCCATTTTGCAATTCACTTTGTACGATCACCAATTTCTGCTCCGGCAGCAATCCGCCCTTGGCGTCGCCTGCCGGTATTCCCAGCTGTCCCGCGACATGCTGCACAATTGCCGGGTCATCCCCTGAAAGAATTTCCACCCGCCAGCCCAGCGTCCGCAGTTCCGCCAGCGTCACCGCCGCATCCGGCCGCAGGCCATCCCCGCACGCCGCCACCGCACGCACCGCACCCTCTACCGCCACCACCACCGGGCTCGCACCCGCCGCCAACTGCTTGCCGATTTCCTCATCCGCCCACCCGGGAATCTCCATCCCGCGCGATCGCACAAATCGCCGTGACCCCATCACCACGGCCCGTCCATCCACCGTTCCCGTGATTCCCCCCTCCGCACATTGCACCACGTCCGCGACCTGCACGTCACCGTTTGCTCTATTCTCTATTCTCCATTCTCCATTCGTTAATCCCTCCGCCATCGCCCGTGCGGTCGGATGCGTCGAATGCCTTTCGATCGCTAACACGAGCGGCTTGATACTTTCGTCTCCCACCCAATTCACCACCGAAATCCGTCCCGTCGTCAGCGTGCCCGTTTTGTCCAGCAACAGCAATCCCGGCTTGGCCAGCCGTTCCAACGTCTCGCCACCCTTGATCAGAATCCCCCGCCGCGCCGCCCGCCCAATTGCCACGCTCACCGCCAGCGGCGTCGCCAGTCCCAGTGCACAGGGACAAGCCACAATCAATATCGCCACCGTATATTCCGCAGCATATTTCGACCCCGCCAGGAACCATCCGAAGAACACCACTGCCGCAATGGCCAGTACCACCACCAGAAACCATCCCGCCAGCCGATCCGCAAGCAGCACAATCGGCGCTTTGCTTCGCGCCGCCTGCGTCACCAACCGCATCAGCCTGCCGACGCGCGTCTCCTCACCCGTCGCACGCACAGCTACCAGCACCGCCGACGTCAAATTCACCGTCCCCGCATGCACCACGTCACCTGCCGAAATCCCCCTCGCCCGCGATTCCCCCGTCAGTAGACTCTCATCGAGCGAGGAACTCCCCTCGAGCACCACCCCATCCACCGGCACCGATTCCCCTGCCAACACCTCCACCACATCCGCCACCTTCAACGCCGTGATCGGCACCTCCTCAAGTTTCCTTTTCCTTGCGACCGGTGCAGCCCCTGACACGATCCTTTCGTCATTCTCTATTCTCAATTCACTATTCTTAATTCCCATTACTCGCCGCGCCGTCATCGGTGTCAGTGAAAACAGCAGCTCCACCGAGTCGTCCGCCAGCGTCTGCTGCCGATGCTGCAGAAATCTCCCCACCAGCAGCAAAAACACCAGCACCGACAGCGAATCAAAATAGATATCGCCCGTGTTGGTGATCGTGTTATACACTCCCGCGATTCCGCCGGCCCCCAGCGCCAGGGCGATCGGTAAGTCCAAGTGCGGCGTCCGCGTCTTGATCGCCGCCCACGCCCCGCGAAAAAATACCGACCCCGGCCACGCCAGCGCCACAATTCCAATCGCCGTCGACAGCCAGCGGAAAAACAGCCGGTACGCCGGATCCATCGTGGACAGCATTCCCGCATACAACGCCACCGCCAGCAGCATGGTGTTCCCCGCGCACGCCCCCGCAACGCCGATCCGTATCATCTGCCGCCGATCATCCAGTTTCCGCACGCTCCGCGCCGTGTTCGATCGCGCCGGGTGCGGTGGATACCCCAGCGAATCGAGCATCCGTCCGATCCGCGATAGCGCCACCGCCTCCTGCCGCCACGTCACGGTCAACAGCGATTTGCCCAAATCCAGCCGCGCCTCGCTCACCCCCGGCAGCAGGTTGGGCAACTTTTCCACTAACCACACGCACGCCGCACAATGCGTGCCCTCAAGAAAGAACGCAGTCCGCCTCAATTCTGAATTCTGAATTCCGAACTCTGAATTTGTCAGTAGAGAGGCGTGAAGGTCCAGAAACGTCGGATCATCGAATTCCCGATACGACTTGCCCGTCACCTTCGCCGGCTCCGCCGCTTGACCCGCATCCGCCAGGTCGCGGTCGCGAAACGCGTAATACCGGTCCAGATGGCACGCATGGATGATCGAAAAAACCGTCTTGCACCCATGACAGCAAAATTGATGCTCCGCGTCCGTCTCGATCAGCCCCGTCGGCACCGGCAAATGACAATGCGCGCAGAGAACCTCCTCGCGCGCCGCGGATGACGATGTCGATGTCATCGTCATTGCCCCGCCTCCACCGCCGCGGTCCCGCGCGTGCAACAAGGCATTTCTTCGCCGGCATTCGGCACTCGTGTCGTAGATATCCCCTGCCCCATTTCCGAGTTCTTCATCTTCAATTCCAGATGCACCATCCCCGCCCGCGACCAGATCGTGTACAGCCCCACCAGCAGCACCGCCGTCGCCGTCAGCGCCGGTAGCTTCGCCGCCAGCGGACGCGAAAGCTTTTGAATGCCCATTCCCAGTGTCGCCAGCATCGGCAGCGTCCCGATCCAAAACGCCAGCATCGCCGCCGCTCCGCTCAGCGGATGCGCCGTTCCCGCCGCCGTGATCACAAATGCATACAGCCACCCGCACGGCAACAGCGTCGTCAGCAATCCCGTGACCAATGCCCGCGCCATCGGTCCGCGGCTCATGTTTCGCTGATGGCCCGCCGTCGCCAACCTCTGCAAAACCTCCGGCACCGGCAGCGGCCACAACTTCATCCCCATCACCCGCAGCAGCGTCAGCGATGCGAACCCCACCATCAGCGCGCCGGCCCCGATCGCCGCCGTCCGCTGCCATCCCGCCAGCCGCCCCCCCAGGTCCACAAACGACCCCAACGCCCCAGCCATCGACCCCAATGCTACATATGTGATCAGCCGCCCCCCGTGATACGCCGCCTGCAATCGCCATCGCGGTGTCCGCACCGACGGATCACCCGCGCCAATTGCAAACATCAGAAACGCCCCACACATCCCCGCGCAGTGCAAACTGCCCAGCAGCGATGCGATCAGAATCGTAATCAATAACGCAGTCATGACGCCCCAAATAGCCGTTCATCCGCAATCAACGGACTCGCACAATCTCTTCCCGCCTGCCCTCGGTGATTCGCACCCTCCGCAACACTTACTGCCCGCTGGCCTTCGCCACTTCTTGCCGCGATGTATGCACAAACGCCTGCTTGCCCCGCTGGATCGTGATGCGAAATTCGCACAGCCCCGCGTACGGCAGCGGCGTCGAGGCCACATACTTGCCCGGCTCGCCCATCATCAACTTCACGGAGTAGTGCTGCTGACCATGTGCATGAAAGAAATAATCGACCTGCACCGTAGCGCCGGCAATCGGCGCCTGCCCGGCATCCGTCAGCGTCACGATCAGCGCCCGCGACCCATCCGTGGTCATCGCATCGCCGCAGGTAATCGCCGCCGTCCATCCCAGCGCCTTCGATGCCCGCTCCGCCGCCTGCTGTTCGTCCCAATGCCCCGACTTGTCGTAGTAATTCGCCTCCACCGCCGGCGCCGAGCGCGTCGCCAGAATCACCCCCGCGATGCACATCCCCAGCTGCAGGCACAGCAGCCCCACAATCACGCTCGTCCATATCCACACCGCCCGCCGTGTCTCGGCCTTGGTCGGAATGGCGTTAAGATTCGTCATGGCTCCGCTCCACTTCTTGTCGCCGCCGGACTGGCCGAAACCACATTCATCGGCCCCAGCAGCCGCGCCGCAACATCCTTCGAAAATCCCTGCCCGTCCGTGACGCGAAGTGTGACATCAATCGTTCCCAGCTTCCCGGCAAACGCGCCCAGAGGCACCTCAATCACAAATCCTTGCGTCTCCGCATGATCCGGCGCTACCGTTAGCGGATTCCTGTCCGCAACAATCCGCGCTTCCGGCACATTGACCAGTTGAAACGCATACTCCTGCGGCTTATCCGTCCGATTCTGCACCTTCAACCGCATCGAATTCGCGATCTGCCCATTCGCCAGCATCGTGAACGGATTACCGAAATTCCGCAGCAGCGTCACGTCCGCCGTTCCCTTGTTGGAAAAAATGACGATCCAGACCGTGATGAGAATCGCCAGCAGTGCCGGATAGAACACCACCCGCGGCCGCAACACCCGCACCTTCTCTCCTTCGATTGCCGCCTGAGATGAATACCGTATCAACCCCCGCGGCCGCCCGATCTTCTCCATCACCGCATCGCATGCATCGATGCACTGCGTGCAGTTGATGCACTCCATTTGCAGACCGTCGCGGATATCAATGCCCGTGGGACAGGTGGCGACGCACAGATGGCAATCGATACAATCGCCGCGTGTGGACGGTATCGGTGTGTCGGAGTGTCGGGGTATCGGTGTGTTGAGAACCGTCAACGCCGATACCCCCATACTCCGAGACTCCGATACCCGCCTCCCCCGTGGCTCCCCCCGCTTCCTGTCGTACGACACAATCAGCGACCACTTATCCAGCAGCACGCTCTGAAAACGTCCGTACGGGCAGGCAATCAAGCACAGCTGCTCGCGAAACCAGTAGAAGTCGAAGAACATCAGCACCGTCGTCACAGCCATCACCAGAAATGCCGTGGGGTGCTGCACCGGGCTTTCCGTCATCCACTGCCGCAGATTCTCGACGCCCACGAAGTAAGCCAGAAAAGTATGCGCCGGGAGTGCAGTCACCAGCAGCGCCGCCACGAAGTACGCAGGCTTGCGCCACCCCGCAAGGGAGGCTCTGGATTCGCCCCCTTTGCCCGTTGTCCCCTCGAACAGCCGCTCCAGCGGACGGTACAAAAATTCCATGTACACCGTCTGCGGGCACGCCCATCCGCACCACAGCCGCCCCAGCAACGCAGTAAACAGAAAGATCGACACAAAAATCGTCAACAGCAGAATCGCCAGCAACAGCGTATCCGTCGGCAGAAACGTGTAACCCAGAATATGAAAACGCCGATGCGCAATATCCAGCAGCACCGCCGGAAAACCATTCACCGGCAGCCACGGCAATCCGAAAAACAGCACGATCAAAAAATAAGCCGCCAGCCGCCGCGCCGTCAGAAAACGCCCCAGCGACAGCCGCGGACGCAACCAGATCCGCCGCCCGGCCTGCGTCATCGTGGTTAGCACCGAATCTGGAGCATTCTGAATCGTCATACCATTACTACTTACTTCATTTGGGTCTGCGGCGCGCTGGCCGCCGGCAACGGCTTCGGCCACGCCGGCATCAAATCGCCCTCGGGCGCCCGGCCGGGTTTGTTCTGTCCACGCAAACTCGCCACGTACGCCGATACCAGCGAAATCTCGTTGGGGATCAGGCGGTTATTCCACGCGGGCATGGCGCCGTTGTTGGCGCCGCTGGTGATCACCCGCGGAATGTCCGTGATCCGCTTAATATTTTTGGCGTATTCGTCCGTGAGATTGGGGCATATCACACCGCCCTGCCCCTCGGGCCCGTGACAGGAAATGCAGTTGGCCTTGAAGATGCCCTGGCCCATGAGCCGGTAGTCGTCCTTCTGCGCCCAGGCGACGAGGTTCGCTTCCGTCACCTTGAGTTCGCCGATGCCCGCGAAACGTTTCAACAAATCCGCTGTCTTCTCTTCGGTATAAGAGGCTTCGACCGTGCGCTCGGGTATCCCCGACTCGTAATACACAAAATACCCGATCGCAAAAACGATGCTCGCGGCAAACAATGCCACCCACCATCCCGGCATCGGGTTGTCGTATTCCTGGATGCCGTCGTAACTGTGATCGGATAGCTTGTCCATCCCGGGCGCTGCTTGACCGCTGCTCATGTGATCCTCTTTCCAACGACCGACCTGTTCAACATCGTGTGCCATGCCCAGTGGGGCGGGGGCCCCGCTGGGCATGTTCTCATTTACTGTCTACCGACTACCGTCTACTTCATCCTCATTAGGCAGATTCGCCATCCGCTGGGCATTGCTTTTCGGCCGCCGCCATTCCCGCAGCAGCACGCCCGCGAAGACGGCGATGAAAATCACCAGCGCCATGGATGGAAATATCACCGCACCCATTGCTTCAACTGCACTTCGTAACATCATCATCTGGCACCCTACCTTCGCTGGCCTCCGCACGAGCCGGAGGCACTGTGCTTACTTCGCGGCCGCCGTCGGTTGAGTTGCGGCCGCAGATTGTGTCGCCGGAGCCGCCGGCGGCGCTCTAAACAAATCCGTTCCCAGCCGCTGCAGATAGGCCACCAACGCGACAACCTGCTTGTCTTCGAGTCCTGCCTGCCCGCCCTCCTTGATCACGCCCGCGACGATCAATGCAGCCTGGATATGGGCATCGGATTCGGCAGAACGCACTTGGTCATTGCTATACGGAACGCCGAGATTCTGCATCGCTTTGAGCTTTGTCGGCAGCGTTGCGAAATCGGCCGGCGTTTCCAGCAGCCATGGATATCTTGGCATGATGGAATTAGCCGTCATATCCGGCGGATCGATGAAATGCCGGACATGCCAATTCGACGATCGCGCGCCGCCCTCCCGCGCCAGATCCGGCCCGATACGCCGCGAACCCCACTGGAACGGATGGTCATACACAAATTCGCCCGCCTTTGAATATTCCTGGCTGTAACGCTTCGTCTCAGGCAGAATGGGACGAATCATCTGCGAGTGACAGTTGTAGCAGCCTTCCGCCACATAAATGTCGCGGCCCAGCAGTTCCAGCGGCGTGTACGGCTGCACGCTGGCGATCGTCGGCACATTTGACCGTATCAAGAACGTCGGAATAATCTCGAACAGGCTCGCCACCGCCACCGCCACGATCACCCAGATCGTGAACTTCAGCGGCCGCGCCTCCCAACGCCGATGCCAGAAGAGTTGTGCAAACCGATCGACCTTCTTGCCTATTTCGGCCACCTGCATGTCGGCGAGCGGAGTCGGCGGAATCGGCGGATCAATGTACGCCTTGCTCAACGGCGCCGCCTCAATGACCGGAACATCGTATACCGCGGGCCGCGCTTTCCAGGTCATGTAGAAATTGATCGCACAGAGTAGACCACCCGCTAGGTACATCCCGCCACCTAGGATGCGAATCCAGTACATCGGGATCAGCACCACCACGGTTTCGATGAAGTCCGGATAGGTCAGCGCCCCTTTGTCATTGATCGCACGCCACATCAGTCCCTGCGTCAGCCCCGCGACGTAGATCGCGATGATGTAAAGCAAAATCCCGATCGTTCCCAGCCAAAAGTGCATGTTCGCCAGCTTCTGCGAATACAGCTTCGTCTGGAACAACCGCGGCAGCAGCCAGTAAATCATCCCGAACGTCATGAACCCCACCCACCCCAGCGCCCCCGAGTGGACGTGAGCGATGCCCCAGTCCGTGTAGTGCGAAAGCGAGTTGACGGATTTGATCGAGAGCAGCGGCCCTTCAAAGGTCGCCATGCCGTAAAAGGTGATGGCCACGACGAAAAACTTCAGCACCGGATCCTGTGAAACCTTGTGCCACGCGCCCCGCAGCGTCAGCAGGCCGTTGATCATGCCGCCCCATGAAGGCATCCACAGCATCACCGAAAAGATCATCCCCAGCGTGCTGGCCCATTCCGGCAATGCCGTGTAATGCAGATGGTGCGGCCCTGCCCAGATGTAAATGAACACCAGCGACCAGAAATGCACGATCGACAACCGGTAGGAATACACCGGCCGCCCTGCCGCCTTGGGCACGAAGTAATACATCATCCCCAGGAATGGTGTCGTCAGGAAAAACGCCACCGCGTTATGCCCGTACCACCATTGCATGAAGGCATCCTGCACGCCCGCATAAATCGAGTAACTCTTGAACATTGAGACGGGAATCGACAGGTTATTGAATACGTGCAGCACCGTCACCGCGACGATCGTGGCAATATAAAACCAGATCGCCACGTAGATATGCCGCTCGCGCCGCCGCGCCAGTGTCATGAAGAAATTCGTCCCGAAAAATCCCAGCCACACCACCGCGATCGCAATGTCGATCGGCCATTCCAGCTCCGCGTATTCCTTCCCCTGCGTGATGCCGAAAGGAAGCGTCAACGCCGCGGAAACAATGATGAGCTGCCATCCCCAGAAATGCGCCCATGAGAATTTGTCCGACCACATGCGGGCTTTACACAACCGCTGCATCGAGTAATAAACGCCCGCGAAGATCGCATTGCCGGCAAAGGCAAAGATGACGGCATTGGTATGCAGCGGACGCAGGCGTCCGAAGGTGATTTGCTGAATGCCGCCGTTGAGTGCAGGAAACGCCATTTCGGTGGCGATGATGATCCCCACCAGAAACCCGACCAACCCCCAGATCAGCGTCGCCAAAGTAAACGCGCGGACGATGGAATCATCGTATGAAAAACGATCCAGCGCCGGGTTGCTGGGGTCTTCTAACGGGCGGCTACTACTGACGGACGCGACGCTGGACATATAGAGAATCTCCACAAGGCGGTAACCCGCAAGTGAGTTATGGACCTGTTTATCCATAATAAGAACAAAAGATAAAGAATATGCTGTTATTAGTCAAGTCAAATCGCTTGATTTCCAGCGCCGATGGGTGCTTTTACTGAATTTACTATGGTGTTGGTGGTGCGCTAATCGACCGGCGACACTCGCTTGGGAAACGCCAAACTGGCGAGCACGCTCGTGATCAACACGCCCAAAATCACCCCCAGCGAGATGTACTTATTGATCACCCAATGATGCTCTTGTCCCGTCACCAAGCGTCCGTATAAGTCCCCCATCAGCGGCACAAGCATCTTGACGCCGACGAATCCCAGTATTGCCGCCAGTCCCACGCGCAAATAATGGAGCTTGTCCATCACTCCCGCGAGGATGAAATACATCGAGCGCAACCCCAGAATGGCAAACACGTTCGATGTATAGACGATGAACGGGTCGCGCGAGATGCCGAAGATGGCTGGTATCGAATCCAATGCGAATACCAGATCGGTGAATTCGATGCAGACCAGCACCAGGAAGAGTTGAGTCGCCAAACGTCGGCCGTTGATGCGGGTAAAGAAGCGGTCGCCATCGTAATCCGAATGGAACGGCAGAATGCGTTTGGCGATGCGGAGCGGGAGGCCTTTGGCGGGATCGGGCTCCTCGGAACCGCCGAAAAGCATTTTGGCGCCGGTGAAGACCAGGAATGCCCCGAACAGGTAGATAATCCACTGGAACCGCGCCAGCAGCGCGGCACCCGCTACGATCAGCGCGCCGCGCATGACCAATGCGCCCAGCACGCCCCAGAAGAGAACGCGATGCTGTTTTTCGCTGGGCACCTTGAAATACGCCATCAACACGGCGAAAAGGAACACGTTGTCGGCGGAAAGCGAAAGCTCCACGACATAGCCGGTGAGAAACAGAATTGCCGCGTCTGGGCCGGTGGCGGGATAGAATCGGCTCACCGGGCTGGCGGCAAGTTCGGGAGAGACGATACCCAGATGAAGAAAGTGAGCGGGCCCGTAGGCCCAGAAGACGAAGCCTGTAAAACCCAGCGCCAGGACGATTGGAACGAGTGTTCCAATGAGCGCTTCTTTCATTTGAATTTCATGGGCTTTGCGGTGCAGGATGAAGAGGTCCAGCGCCAGCATGATCAACACGAAGACGAGAAATCCACCCCAGGCGATAAGTTGTTGGCTGTCCATGAGTTTCCGCGCGTCCGAACGAATTCGTGCCACTGATCTGCATTACTCTAGCGAAATTTGAGTCCCAGCGACACAGGCAAAGGTGCGTTTTGACGTTTCTTAGGATGGGTTAGAACAAGGCGAAGAGTGTTCTGCGACATCGGCTCGCATCGTGCGTATTGCGGGCGGTAAGATGGCTATACTTTGGATCAAAACGGGCGCGATTTGGACTGCTTTTGCATCGAATTTGGCGCGTTTTGAGTGATATTGAAGTGATTTTGAATCGTTTTTTTGAGTTTTTGAGGGGATTGTGATGCGATTTGGACATTGTGCGATTGCGCTGGGGTTGCTGACTCTGACGGTGCGAGCCGGCGCGCAAACCATGCCGGAAAAAGTGCCGGCCGATGCGCTGGTGTATGTCGGGTGGGAGGGGTCGGTCGCGTTGGGCAAATCTTACGACGCGTCGCACTTGAAGGGGATGATCGATGCGCTGGGGCTCAAGGAGTACATTGCCGCGGCGCTCCAGAAACAGCAGCAGGGCCGGGACGCTGCCAAGCTTGAGCAGGAGCAGTTGGCCCAGGATCTGTTTACGGCAGTGAGCAAGTCGCCGACGGTGTTCTATTGTGGGCCGTTTGATTTTTCGGTTCAGCCGCCGCGGCCGCGGATCGCGGTTTTTTCCAAGGTCGGGGCAGCAGATGCGACGGCGCTGGCGGCACGGCTCAACAAGGCTGCCAAAGATTCGACGGATCCCAAGAAGCAGCCGACGGAGGCGAGCGCAGAACAGGAGATGCTGACGGTGTTGGTCGGCGATGCGGCGGATCTCAAGACCCGCCTGGCAGGAGCCAAGGAGCATTCGCTTTCGACCCTCAAGGAATTTCAGGATGCGATGAATTCGCTGAGCGGAGCGAAACATGAGCAGGCGCCGGCGTGCGTGTTTATCAATGCGGAATTGGCGCTCCAATCGATCAATGAAGGTGTGGCTGCCAGCGATAATGCCCAGGCACGTATGGGTTGGCCCAAGGTTGTGGATGCACTGGGATTGGATGCGATCCGCAACATGGCCTGGATCGGCCGCTTTGACGGCGCGGACTGGACCAACGATTCGCTGGTGAGCTTTACCGCCAAGCGGTCGGGCCTGGCGGGCTTCTTGGACAATAAGCCACTGAGCGCCGATGCGCTCAAGATGATTCCGAAAAATGCCACCGTGGCGAGCGTGATTCGTTTTGACGGCGTGCGATTGCTGAACGATATCCGTGCTGCCGCCACCCGGGCGGATGAACGCGGGGCGCAGATTTTCGATGCCGGTCTCAACCAGCTTTTCTTTTTTACCGGCGTGGATTTTCAGAAGGATCTTTTGCCGGCGCTCTCGGATGAGTTTGTGATTTATGCAGCGCCCGATGCTGATGGCAAATCGGTCCGCGGTCTGACGCTGGTCAACACAGGGCAATCGCATTCTCAAGTTTGAAGGATGAGTAGCAGGTAGTTGTGGTCCCAGCCGGCGCGGAGACGTTTGGCGCGGATCGAGATCTTGCGGGTG
>Ga0209083_1002294_pt1 | contig 18529 bp, 27 predicted proteins | sample AM7aDNAmetaG_FD_184132 | JGI IMG/M metagenome (GOLD analysis project Ga0209083, IMG submission 184132) | Freshwater microbial communities from Finland to study Microbial Dark Matter (Phase II) - AM7a DNA metaG (SPAdes) (version 3) | ecosystem: Environmental > Aquatic > Freshwater > Lake ...
TGCCTGCCAATCAATCTCTATACTTCTACTAATACGCACCATCTCCCATGGGTCGTTACCAAAGTATCTTTCCTCGACATCATCTGATTCTTCCCCAATGCGGCAAAATGCACCATCTACTTCTACACCTAAGTCATCATTCCGTTCTCTTGCCTTATCAAATAATGCGTGATGGGCTTGCACTTCGTCGTATTCGTCATACCACTTAACCGAATCACAATAGAAGCGAATCTCATATTTCTCCTCATCAACTGTGAAGTAGTCCTTCTCATCTTCACTCCAACATAAGGCTGTTTCAGGGTCTAGCTTAGACTCAGCAACAAACCCCCAAAAGTCATCCTTGTTATTAAAGGCAATCTTATATGCAACCCCTGACCTATATCCCATCTCATGTTTCCTTTCGTTGGTGGCGGGGGTTAGGGGGTGTAGATACTGCTTTTACTATGTCCCAACCATTACGCCTTCTTTGTTTAAAAGTTACATATGGCACACCATATTCTCTGCACCATACATTGATTGGCTTAGATTCTTTACCTATCTTTACCATTACACATCGCCTACTATTTTGATTTTGTTCTGCCTTAGAAATCCATCGCACATTACTAGGCATATACCCCTTGTTGTTATTGATTCGGTCAAGCGTTAGCACAGGGTCATAGGTATCTTTAATATCTTCTAGAAAATTATCAAAGCTATCCCATCGTTTGCATACAGTAATACCCCTACCACCATAGTCTGCATAGCGAGGATTACTAGGATTACCACACCTTTGCTTCATGTTTGCCCATATCTTATACAAGCGATTATTGCCTGACATACCATGCGATTTAGCTGGCATACTAACTCCTTAATCATCCATATGAATCGACTGACCAGTAGTGGGTATGTCTTTGCATCCACCTACAATGCACCATAGAACGGGACTAGTCCAATGCCCACCCCAATCACCCCCAACATATCCATCACTAAGTATAACACAGCACTCGGGTACAATGTTCTTATCCTTGAGATACTTAGTGATACAACTAGGACTTGTGCCACCACCACCCTTAGGTTTAGTAGAAGCCATTAGCCTATCGCCATCACCCTGACCATACACTTCATGACCCGCTACCTCGCCATCCCAATACAGTAAGTCAACTAACTCGGGATTAACATTGTTCATAATACCCACTACCTCCGAGAGAAAACGATTGACTGCATTACCTGATATAGAACCCGATGTATCAACTGCAACCACAATCCTACCCATCGTTTCGCTATACGTACTAGGTAAATACATATCGTTTTGTAGCCATCTACGATTAGGTTTACGCCAAGTAGATTCATCTTTACCCGCACATAGTGCTGATACAAACTCACGCAACGCTTCACGCCAGTCAACCTTAGCACTCATCAAATCCGTAAAGCTACGGGATACATCACCACCTACCTTACCCGCTAAGATCGCACCTTGTCGTATAGCTTGGTCTATCTGCTTACCCAACTCTTGCTTTTCTTCCTCGGACATAGACTCGCCATCTTCCCAACCATGCTCGTCAAGACCACCGCCCTCGCCCCCGCCATCGTCATCATCGAGTAACGCAAAGACCTCGCCCGAGTTAAGCCCACGATACTTCTCATCGTATAGCCCGCACTTAGGTAGCTGTACAAATCCATTTGACCTCTTGCCTTCATCTGCAATCTCCAAGTTAATAACGTAGTCACAGGCACGATTAGCTTTCTGTGCGTTCTGTTTCCATAAGTGTTTCCATGTAGCAATATGCCTATACATCTTGTGCTTGTTCTCATGCAATATAACGGCACGCAACTCAGGGTCAGTCAGCTTAGCAATAAAGTCACGACCATAAACTACATCACGCCCATTGGTATAAGCCGTTGGACATTTGATAGGGTCTGACTCGACCTTAACGCTACCGACCATAAGCACACCGCTATACGCTACAAACGCTGGTGTTTTCATCAGGTCAATATGACTGCGTTCAACCCGTTGTTCTTGTGTAAGATTCTTTACTGTTGTTAGGCTCATTTCTTACTCCTGTTTAGATACCGCACCGCAAACTGGATTACATCGTCATAACACTTATGTTTATCCTTATCGGTAACCATCTTCTGCCGTAATTCTTCTAGCATTGATAGGGTTTCATCGGTTACATGAATTGTTGGGTTCTTACTTACTTGAAAATCGAATTTCATACATCCTCCTTATTGTGCAAACAAATAGTTATTGGCAGTAGCCCACTTAACAAACTCTGTGCTAGTACCTACGACTGACTTCTTGCTAGTCCGCATCACGCTAGTAGCGAATAGACCTTGTGCTTCCTTACTAATACGGCTCATGTATTTAATCCACTTGTTGATAGTATCTTTCTCTACCCTTTGGACAGCCGAGTACACAAGCATACAAACTGCCGCAGGACTCTCAGGTATCTGTGCTTTTACAGGGTCAGCCATAATAGAATCCCACGATGGCAAGTCACTAGCTAGCTTCACCATATTGAGCATATCGTAGCAAGCCCTTGCACCAATCGTACCCTTGATAGCACAACCAATAACATCTTCGGGTAAACCACGAGTCTTTTTAATAATGTTACTTGCCTTCTCTAAACTTCTATGCGTAACGAAAGCGGGTCGTGGTGTACGTGGGTCGTTGATGTACTCATTATCTTTAGGGTCTGCGTAGTCCTCGAATGAAGCGAGCATCTGTGGAAACTCTTTTACAGTTAAGATAACCTCAGGTGCTATGCCATTATCTAACGCATAGTCTTCAATCCACTCATCAGCCGATGGTTTACGAATCTTCACTACCGACACCCTATTGCGACCATGCGGAGGCAATACATCTCCAATACCCTCAGTCGCTAAGTTAGTAGTAGCAAATACAATCGAACCCTCAGGCAAGTCATATACACCCAATGATCTTTCTTGCATTAGTCGTAAGCACGCATTGAATACAGCCTTACCTGTCTTACCAATCTCATCGAGCATGATAATAACTGGTCTGCCAGTATGAAAGCCGAACTCCTCGTTAGGTATAAAGCTACACACCTCAACCCCATTGACTTCACGAATCTTAGGGATAAGAAAGTCACCTACATCTTTGGTAGTCATATCCACATAACACACATGGTAGTCGGGGTGCATCTTAGCTAGCATCTTTAACATACTAGACTTGCCAATACCCATCTCACCTTGAAATAAGACTGTATCTGTATCACCAATACGGCTTACCAACTCTGCACCTTGTTTAAGGGTAACTGATTTATATAATTCCATGATTCAACTTCCTTTCTTTGGTTTAAATAGAAAACTTCTTTAACATCTCATCAACTGCGGACTTCGTACTAATTCTTAAGTCTTCATCTTTACGCAAGTCGTTAGTGCTTATACCACTTAAGTTATATTGCATCTCTTTGCGTAATTCTTCCAACTGCATATCGTTTGTTACATTAAGGTGTTTTAATAAATTACACAACTCCTCGGTGTTATCCATCATTGAGTCAAATAGCTTTTGCTTACCCTTTGTTTCATCTAGCTTTGTGGATAGATGTTTTAACGCTGTGTAAGTCTTGTCCCATACATCTTTCATAGAAGCCTCAATGCGTACTTTATAGGCACTAGCGTAACGTTCTTGTAACTCCTTGATACCCGCTTCACCGATGTCAACCCTAAAATCTCCAGCCTCGGGTACAGGGCTAAACGTGTAGTACATACCAAACTTAGACCGAACCTTATCTACTGCGGGGTATTCTTCCCTGTTAAACAGGTCGCCCAACTGAAAAGCCGCTTTAGTTACAAGAACATCGTACTCACCCAGAAACTCTGTAACGGCATCACTAAACATGTTTTCGTATTCAGCTAGCTTTGCCTTGTAATCAAAGAACAAAGTAGACGGCAACAACCGACTGCCCGCATCTGACCAAGGACTTGTTTGTGAGTAAGACCAGTTACGGATAATTGATGATAGTTTGCCTATCTCCGCAAGTTTCTCTGACCCCGCCAACAAATTCTTATGGTAGTTCCCCGCCTTAGTCTTGGTATTCTTACTTGCATCAACCTCAGCCGACACATTCTTATCTAGCTTGCGTGCAGTCCACACACTAATAGACAAGTCAACCAACATAGCACTACTACTGATCTTTGAGTAAGCAAAGTCTTTATCATCTTGAATCATATAAACCTCTCGTAAAAGAAAAAGAAAAAAGGCAATCCGTAACATTACGGAAAGCCCACAACTACAACCACTACTAACTAATACTACATTATACTACCTTATACCTACCTAGTCAACCACACAATAAGTAATACAGGAAAGGCAATCAACCCAAATACTGTACAGAATCCCACGATTGAATTGCCTAAGAACTCCCACGCTAACTGCCAGTCATCTTTAAACCGAGTAACTGAACAGGCATACTCCGCATCTCTGAACGCTTCGCTTACTGTGCGGTGTGTCTTGTTACTATGAATGTATTGTGCGGGGTCAAGTACAGATTCATATTCCTTACGTTGCTTCTTGGCTATTATTTTCTTTCGCATATCATTTCCCTATCGGTATGTATTTACTAGGCGTGACTAGGCTAGGTATAACCCTGATGTCGTCAAGTCTTGCCTGTTGTGGGTGTACTGTCGGCACATAGGGTTTATCCTTAGGCACGAACGGCATTTGCTTTGCTACTTTCTTGTGTACTTTTTTTGTTGGCATTTGGTTCTCCAATATATTGGCGGTTAATAAAGTCTTCGTACTTCTCATCATACTTACGGCACTTCAGATACTCCCCAAACATATAATGCAAGGGGTTACGCTCGTTTATCAGGTCACGTTTCTCCTGTGTAGTTACTAAAGTTTTGATTAGGTGCGTAATACTATTCTCGTTCGCTTCCTCTGCCTTTGTTTTACGGCTTCGACTACCTTTTAAAATTCTAATACTCATGTCGTTCTCTTTGGGTTAGTTGTTGATAATTCTTTGGGGTTATGGATATATTGATATGCACCTTTGTTAAAAGGTATTGCTACTGTAAACCCTCTAACTACTCTATTGGCAATCTCATCACCACAAGGCATACAAACCTTATAGCCTAAGTCCCAACGTTTCTTTGCTACTTTGTCATCACACTTATGGCATCTCATATCAAAGCCTTTGCTATATAGTTACCCAACGCTATAAAAAAGACGGCAAACACTACGCCTACCATCGCCAACACACATATATTTAAAAAGTCTTTCATTACAATTCCTTTCCCACCCAGTACCCGATTAGGATTGCACCCCAAATAACCGAGAGTAATAAAACGGAATGTACACCTGAGCAATACAGCCCATACACACCAGTTAATAAGCACAGCCCACCTAAAAATAAAATAAACATATCGACTTCCTTTCTTGGGTTTTCCGTAAAGTTACGGGTTTGGTTAAAAAACTTAGTGAGGTAAGCTGAATTCAAAAACAAAAACAACTTACCCTCTAAATCTTTTGCTTGGTTATTAAATTATTTCGACCTCTGCTATTTTCTCGCAGTCCTGTTCGGGGTTAAGGTCAGAGCTTGGTTATAGTAGTGTGATAAGTCAGGGGAATTAAAGGCTTGGCGTGCATATGCAACAACCAAACGAAATCCATAACTTTCTATATAACTTTGCCGTAGGGCTACTTCTCGGTGTTCGATGTATTAGTTTGTCGGTTCTGATATGCTTGCTATTGATAAATCTTTTTTGGCGACCCGCAACTCTGAGCCTTTCGCATACCTCTTGCAGTGGTCTGTTATCCCACAACCTTAGCTTGAATACTTCTGCTACCTACGCCTACCCTACACCTAGTGCATTGTAACTAGGCATTTACCTGATTGTTAAAGAGCTGTGGTAATGCACCGAATGGTTAGGGAGTTCTCACCGCCTAGGTTTCCGTAACGCTACGGAATCACTTTGTCCCACTTGATACATACTTCTACCACTAATAGATACAGTATACCAGCTTACACTATGTTTGTCAAGTCACACTAAGTATGTTTTGTGGTGTCGTTAGACCGCCGATCCTTGTGTTGCTTGTTCCTGTTGTACTCGGTTAGATGGTCTAGTTAGTAACTTACCTCTGTTGCCTACTTTGTATCTAGCTTGGACTGTTTTGATGTTCAGATGGTATTGCTCAGCTATTTCTTTGAGCGTCATTTCTCTGCCGTTGATCTGCACCACTATGCCCTTTAATTTATGCTTTGTTTCAGGCTTAGAAACTTTTGTGACAGTTGTCAGCTTTTGTTTTAGCTTTAGTTTTAGCTTTAGTTTTTGGTTTTGGGTGTAAGTAGTTTTCAGCAATCGCCTCAGTTCTTTAATATGTTGCACGATGTTCAGTTCCATTATCAATCCCATGTAGAGTCGTAGTTTGTATCTTGCTGGCTTGGCTTATTAAAACCTGTTTTGATTGGGGTAGTTGGGTGTGGTGTTGAGTTGAGTAATGCGTTAGGTGCTTCTTGTCTTAAGTAGTCTACTAGCACTCCTCTTGCCATTGTTGCTGTGCCTATGTGTTTTTGCCTTGACAGGATATTTAACTGCTTTAGTAGCTCGGGTGACATGCGAATTGCAAGAATTGCGTCTTTTACGTCTTGTTTTTGACTGTTCATTGTTAGTCCTTTGTATGTTCAATGATGTATCAGAATGGGTGTTTCTGAGTAGTCAAAGTATACCATATGAGTAACGAGATTTTGGCTTTTAATTTGTTACTCGCAGAGTAACGCAATCCGTAACTTTACGGAAACTCGACTTTTTTGGGGTATATGGTGATACGTGGTGTATTTTACTGTATTTGCACAACTTGCACAAAAAGTGCCTATTTTTTAAGCACTGGAATAATACCCCCTTATAAACATTGATTCTGCACGAATATTCTTCTTTTCCACTATTTTCCGAATGAGAAAGCTGGAGAGAAAACGCATGTAGCTCATTGAGTAACACCTCTACTACTACTAACTTTTTCATAAATATATATATATAGGAATAATACAAAAATAAAACCCTGCGAGCCTTGTGCCATATGGGCTAGAGAATTTTCCAAGTGGTCTGGAATAATTGTGCAAGTTGTGCTGTTTGTGCAGTTATATTATGCACCACTAAGTTATACCAAGTAGCTACACACAACGACTTACTACGACACACCAACTTTTATGATAGTAGTGATAGTTTAGACAATAAAAAACCCTTAAGAAAATGAGGGCGTAAAAAAACCCGCCGAAGCGGGTTAAGTGGTACAGGGTTTGCTTACTCTGTTTCGTTACTTGATAGATCGATTCCCTCTGATTCTAGGTAATCCGCAATGGCTTCGATTAAACTCATTCCATTATCAATACTTGATTCTATTTTTGTAAGTGATTCAGTAGCAACGTCAGAGAGTTTCCAAACATTTAATAGAGCGGAAACCATTTTAGCATTATCGTCATTCCCGCCTGTGGATTTCTGGCTAGCGGGTTTGCCCTTACCCGATCTCGGATTAGTGCTTGTAATCTCCTTATCTCCTTTGATTGCTTTAGCTACTAACTCGTAGTAATCCCCTGCGGTACGTTTAGCGATACCCTTAGCCATCACAGTATCAATAAAGGTCAATTTGAATTGCGTAGTTTGCTTATACTCAATCGAATCTTTTTTAGCTTTCCGTAAGTCTACGGGTTTGAACCCTGTTTTTACAATCGATTGGACAACGGCATTAAGTGAATCACTAGCACTCATAAAACCTGTATATGCTTCTGCTACACTTGACGCCATTTCGATAATCTGAATATCAGGAATTGCAACGGGTTTCTTATCGGATTTCCCTTTAGGGTTTGCCAATGTAGTAACCATATTGCCTAATGCTGTTTTATTTGCTGTCTTCATAATAAGTATTCCATTTCATAAGTAAGTATTAAGTAAATCCGTATTACTACGGAACCAATCAGATGTCCGATTGATGTAACCATTATCTCATGTATCGTTGCCGTTGTCAAATCGTATTGAATCGGCTTAGCTTGCGCTATGTATATATAGATTGTCCTAGCTGGCTTAGCGACCCCCCACCCCCAAAATTTATAACTAACATCCACACCTCTTACTATGTACTGTGTTTTGCACAGTCGATGCCACAAATTCCAGCCAATACCCCCCGTCATCTTTTTAAATCAAAATCCAAAAAATATTTTTGCAAAATTTCTGGTATAATTGCTGCATCGCAACAACTGTGTAATACGTTACACAAAACCAAAAGGTTCCCAAACGGAACCTAATAACCTAAAGGAAACATCATGTTTGAATTTGAAAAGCAGTATAAGCAGTTTGAAGAGTTGGCAGAGCGTATTAAGCAAGTCAACGAGTTTTGGGTTAATTCAGTAATCTCAAGCCTAAAGCAATTAGTAAAAACTAAGTAACACCAAGGGGTTGCGATAAAAAAGTGCATGAAACTTTAATAAAACGTAACCCCACCATATTTCCCGAACGGGAATAAAGCACCAAAATGTTTCTCAAAATGTACAAAAGTTACCGAACGGGGTATTTTGTAGGGGAAAGTGTCATATATGTATAAAAACACAGTACATGTAACAAAACCTTGTGATACAATCAGTTCATATCGGAGTGCCCCCAAACTTTCCTCCTATGACAAAACAAATACATGTAGTACCAGAAGTTACCGTACCAATTCCAGTGGACTTAACCCCGCAGGAAGCCAAAACTTTAGTTGAAAGAACTAGAGCTGCTTTTAATACGGCAGAATTCCTTATCGCTAACGGGCACCCAGTAACAAAAGAAGCAATGATGGCTGCGCAACGAGAAGCGGCTAAACAAGCTACGGGAAGTCCTGTTGCAAAACGTCGACCGTTCAACACAGAAACAGCTTTATGGATGGATGATCTGTTGCAGAAATACAACAACGCCATTGTTGAGGACACAATACGTTTAAAAACATACGTAACCACTAGGTTAGTAGAAGAATCCGACGGGGAAAAGGCCGCTGATCGCTTAAGAGCACTAGAATCCCTAGGCCGCCTCACCCAGTTGGGTCTTTTTGCGGATAAATTAGAAATTAGTGTTAATCATAAAACCACAGATGAGCTAAAAACCGAGCTTGCTAAGAAATTATCCCGCTATATGGGTGTGGTAGAGGAAGTAAAACCAGAAGAAGTAAAGAAAAAATCTATAGTTGTTGACCTTGACGATGCGTTAGGCACGGTAAAGCTGGATAAAACACCGGAAAAGACCCAATTAGATGACTGAAGTCGTCTTAGACCCTATAGAAGTGTTAAGAGCGCTGCCAAAACAAGAGCGTGATGAGTTTTTAGCTAGTTTGCCTAAGGACGAAGCAGCAGAAGTTCTTGAAATCCTTGAAGAATTAGAAACTCGGGATGATCGAGAGGTAGTAAAAGGTAACTTTATGCAGTTCGTTGGACATGTTTGGCCTGACTTTATCCATGGGCGACATCATGAGAGAATGGCGGAAGCGTTCGAGGAGGTAGCTAATGGAACCTGTAAAAGACTTATTATCAACATGCCGCCCCGGCACACAAAGTCGGAGTTTGCATCGTATTTGTTACCGGCTTGGTTTCTGGGTAAGTTCCCCAATAAAAAGGTTATACAGACGTCTCACACTGCAGAGCTTGCTGTGGGCTTTGGACGTAAAGTTAGGAACTTGGTGGATAATCCGATGTATAAGCGACTTTTTCCTACCATTGAATTACAAAGCGACTCCAAAGCGGCAGGTCGTTGGAATACTAATTTTGGGGGTGATTACTTCGCTATCGGTGTGGGCGGTGCTGTTACTGGTAAAGGCGCTGATCTTCTCATCATTGACGATCCACACTCCGAACAGGAAGCTGCTCTCGCAGCATTTAACCCAGAAGTCTACGATAAAGTGTATGAGTGGTTTACCTCCGGTCCCCGTCAGCGTTTGCAGCCTGGTGGCGCTATCGTAATTGTTATGACTCGTTGGTCCTTGCGTGATTTGACGGCGCAGGTAATGAAGTCAGCAGCAAAACGTGGTGGAGATGAGTGGAAGGTTATTGAGTTCCCAGCTATTTTAGATTCGGGTAAACCCCTATGGCCTGAGTTCTGGAGTCTTAAAGAACTAGAAGCCTTACACACTGAATTGCCTAATAGTAAGTGGCAAGCCCAGTACATGCAACAGCCTACAAGCGACAGCTCCGCTATTGTAAAACGGGAATGGTGGAAGATTTGGGAGCCTGAACACCCACCGCATTGCGAATACTTAATCCAGTCTTGGGATACAGCACATGAAAAAAAGACGGTCAATGACTTTTCGACTTGCACGACTTGGGGCGTTTTCTACAACGAAGAAGACCATAACTTACCCAACATCATACTTTTGGACTCATTTAAAGAACGCTTGGAATTCCCGCAACTCAAAGCAAAAGCGCTCGAACTTTATACCGAGTATGAACCGGACTCTCTTATTATTGAGAAAAAAGCGGCTGGAGCACCTCTCATACAGGAGCTGCGATATATGGGGATACCCGTTGGTGAATTCAGTCCGGGGAAGGGTCAGGACAAGATTTCGAGATTAAATTCAGTTGCAGATTTCTTTGCATCTGGTAAAGTATGGGCACCAGCTACACGCTGGGCTGAAGAGCTGATTGATGAAGTAGCTGCCTTTCCTTCGGGCGAACACGATGACTTAGTGGACTCGATGACTTTAGCGCTGATGCGTTTTAGGCAAGGTGGGTTTTTACGATTACCAAGTGATGAACCAGAAGAAATTAAATGGTTCAAGTCAAAACGTGGAGCGGGGTATTATAATGTTTAAAAAGCTTAAGCGGTGGTGGAAAGTTAAAAAACTTAACAGGTCTTTGCTAAGACAAGCAGAACTAGATAGAGATTTACCCCCGTACGGTTATGAGCGTGTATCTGATTGGATACAAAGTAATGAATTTGGCCTAACACAAAAAAATTTAAGTACGCATTGCGTTAGTCGGGTTGAAAAGAATACAGCCCAAAATATAACTAGGAATTTAACATGGCAATAGATAAAGGCTTATACCAAGCACCCCAAGGAATCGCAGAAACTGAAGGCCCAGATATTGAAATTGAGCTTCTTACGGACGACGGCGATATTGGTGAGACTGCTGATGGATTAGAGCATGAAGATATTGGTGATGATAAGTTTAATGAAAACCTTGCCGAGCATATTGACGACGGTACTTTGCAAAGTATTGCTAGTGAACTGATCGGTTTATTTGATGCAGACGTAGCTGCACGTAAAGATTGGGCGGATACATATGTCGAAGGTCTTAAACTACTTGGTCTTAAGTACGAAGAAACCACCGAACCGTGGGCAGGCGCATGTGGCATTTATCATCCGATGCTTGCAGAAGCAGTGGTCAAGTTCCAATCCGAGGCTATTATGGAGACCTTCCCTGCTATGGGTCCGGTCAAAGTTAAGATTAACGGTAAAGAAACCAAGGCTAAAAAGGAAGCATCCGCTCGTGTTACAGAAGACATGAATTATCGTTTGACCGAACAGATGACTGAGTATCGCCCAGAACATGAAAAACTTTTATGGAACTTGCCATTAGCCGGTTCAGCATTTAAAAAAGTCTACTTTGATCCAGCGTTAGGGCGTCAGGTAGCAATGTTTATACCCGCAGAAGATTTGGTAGTTCCTTATGGTGCTTCAAATTTAGATAATGCCGAGCGTATTGCTCACGTCATGCGCAAGACTAAAAACGATGTTAAGAAATTACAAGCCGCTGGGTTTTGGCGTGATGTTGATCTAGGTGAACCAACAAATATTCTTGATGATATTGAGAAACGTAAAGCTGAAGAACAAGGCTTTACAGCAACAACAGATAATAGATTCCGCTTGATAGAAATGCACGTCGACTATGACTTGCCTGGGCACGAAGATGAGGATGGAATTGCACTACCTTACATCATTACTATGGAAAAAAGCACCGGAACAGTGCTTTCGATCCGCCGCAACTGGTACGAGGGTGATACTCTGGCATTGAAACGTACACATTTTGTACACTACCAATACGTACCGGGGTTTGGATTTTATGGATATGGTCTTATACATCTCATCGGTGGCTATGCTCGTTCTGCTACTGCAATTATTCGCCAACTTGTCGACGCAGGGACACTCAGCAACTTACCGGGTGGTCTCAAATCGAGAGGTCTACGAGTTAAAGGCGACGACACTCCAATCAGTCCAGGAGAGTTCCGAGATGTAGACGTACCATCTGGCTCTATCAAAGATAACATCATGCTCCTGCCATACAAGGAGCCAAGCCAAACTTTGATGGCGTTGTTTAATCAAATCGTTGAGGAAGGTCGTTCATTTGTTTCCGCCGGAGACTTACAAGTATCTGATATGGGTGGTAATGCACCTGTTGGAACGACTTTGGCTATTTTGGAACGCACACTCAAAGTAATGTCGGCTATTCAGGCCCGCCTGCATTTCTCAATGAAGCAAGAATTTAGTCTATTAAAAGTAATTATTGCTGACTATACAGACGAGGATTACGACTATGAACCTGAAGAAGGTAGCCGTGCAGCTAAAAAATCGGATTACGATGATGTGGAGGTTCTACCGGTTAGCGACCCTAATGCGAGCACGATGGCGCAGAAAATCGTACAGTATCAAGCTGTGCTCCAGCTGGCTCAACAAGCTCCACAACTCTACAACATGCCGCTCCTTCATAGACAGATGATTGAAGTAATGGGTATTAAGAATGCTAATAAACTTGTCCCAATGGACGAAGACCAAAAGCCACTTGATCCAGTAACAGAAAACCAAAACATTCTGATGCTTAAACCAAGCAAAGCATTTATTGCTCAAGACCATCAAGCGCATATTACTGTTCATATGTCAGCTATGCAAGATCCAAAAATTGCGCAACTGCTACAAGGTAACCCAATGGCCCAGCAAATTCAGTCGGCTATGATGGCACATATTAATGAGCACTTAGGTTTTGAATACCGTGTACAGATTGAACAACAACTTGGCGCTACCCTACCAGCTCAAAAGGATGAAGATGGTGAAGACATTCATATGGACCCACAAGTAGAAGCTCAGTTAGCCCCATTACTTGCACAGGCTGCAACAAAACTATTACAAAACAACCAAGCTCAAATGGCCCAGTCTCAAGCTCAGCAGCAACAGCAAGACCCATTGGTACAGATGCAACAGCAAGAGCTGCAGTTAAAACAAAAAGCTCAACAAGCGCAAGAACAAAAAGATCAAGCTGAGATTCAGATCAAACAACAACAGCTTGTACTAGAAAAATTACGTATTGAAACCCAAGCCCAAACCACAATGAAAACGGCTGACTTAAATGCTATGTCTCAAGCAGCTAAGATTCATAGCGACCACCATGCTAAGCAAAAAGATCATCAGTTTGACGCTGTTAAAACCCTTGCTGACCATGAGCACGAGAAGCACTTAGAAATGCAGAACCACGCAGTTAATATGGCGCAAACCGTTATGGACCATGGACATACAGCCAATATGCAGGCTGAACAATTAAATGCCCAGAAGGAAGCCCAGAAAAACCAACCTAAAGCACCAGCTAAAAAGGAAACTAAGTGACTGAATACCAATACCTAGTTAAAGAACTCGAAGAGATGATTGAGACTAGAGCACAATCCGTTGCCGCAGGCAATTGCAAAGATGTAGAAGAGTACCGCAACACAACAGGGATTATCCGTGGTCTTGCCCTGGCTGTGGATTTTATTAAAGACCGTGAGCAAAAACTAAAGGACTCAGATGAGTGAACTGTTAATCAGTGATGCCTTAGGGAATGTAACTAAACTCCCAGAAAAGGTAGAAGAAAAAGCAACACAACTCCCAAAACCAGCCGGATATCATATTTTGTGTATGGTCCCTAAGGCAGACGGAGAGTATGAAAGTGGTATTGCAAAATCAGCCCAAACCCAACAATACGAGGAAGTTTTAACTCCAGTGCTGTTCGTAATGGATATTGGACCTGATGCTTACGCTGATAAAGAGCGTTTTCCCAGCGGCCCGCTGTGCAAAGTTGGTGACTTCGTATTGATTCGCCCTAGTTCTGGTTCAAGACTTAAGATTCATGGTCAAGAGTTCCGTGTGATAAACGACGATTCCGTAGAAGCCGTAGTTCAAGATCCCCGTGGAATAACACGAGCATAAGGAGTTTTACATGGCAACAGAAGAATTTGGAGCCGTAACTTTTGGTAAGGGCGGGGAAGTTATCCCGTTGAATGAAAGCAATACATTCGAGTTCCCTGACGAAGTTGAGGCCAAAGAAGAAAAACAGACCAAGAAAGAACGAAAGGCTGAGGCGAAAGCTGACGCTGCGGCAAAGGCGGCATCTGAGGTGGATATTGAAATTGTTGACGATACCCCCAAAGAAGACCAGAACCGTGAAAAGATGACGGCTGACCCACTAGTCCAAGATGAAGACGATGACCTACTTAGTTATGACAAGAAAGTTCAAAAGCGCATCAAAAAGCTAACTAAGGGATACCATGACATCCGCCGTGAGAAGGATGAAGCGGATAAGATGCGTGAAGAAGCTATTCGAGTAGCTAAATTCTTGGTTGAAGAAAACAAGCGCATTCAAGAAACTCTCCATGAAGGTAGTAAAAGCTACATTGAGCAAGGCAAAACCAGTGCAGAAGCTGAACTTACTATGGCTAAGAAAGCATATAAAGAAGCCTATGAAGCTGGAGATAGCGATGCGCTAGTAGATGCACAGATGGCGATTTCAGAAGCAACGTTAAAGCTAGATCGTGCTAGAAACTTACAGCCAATCCAGCCTAAGGAACAAGAAGTTTATATTCCTGAGCCAACCCAACAAGCCCCAGAACAAGATAAAAAACTAACCAAATGGCTAGATAAGAACCCTTGGTATGGTGGTGAAACTGGTCAAGAAGACGAAATGACTGGACTTGCTGTTATCGTTCACAACCGTCTTGCAAGAGAAAAAGGTGAAAAATATATCGGCACTGATGAGTATTATCAAAAAATCAGTGATACAATCCAGAAAAGATTCCCCGATTATTTCGGAGCCAACGACGAATCAGAAGATTTTGAAGTAGAAACAAAACCGGTTAAAACCCGTGCAAAGCCCGCTGCCAGTGTTGTAGCTCCCGCTACTCGCTCAGTTGCCCCAAGGAAAGTCCAATTAACGCCTACACAGGTACAGATTGCTAAGCGCTTAGGTGTGCCTCTAGAACTGTACGCAAAGCAGGTAGCCAAAGAAATGAATGGAGATAGATAATGGTTAAGAAAACAACCCGTGATGCAGAAGTACGTGAAACAGAAGCTCGCCCAATCGATAAATGGGCACCCCCGCAGCTCCTGCCAACACCAGACGACCGCCCAGGATGGGTGCATCGTTATGTAAGAACTTCAACAATGGGTGAAGCTGATCCAATGAATGTCTCCGGTAAGCGCAGAGAAGGTTTTGAGCCAGTTAAGGCTGAAGATTATCCTGAACTTATGAGCCATGCCTCTGTTGATGGACAGTTTAAAGGTTCAATAGAGATTGGTGGTTTAGTTTTATGTCGTGCCCCAGAAGAGTTTATGAAGCAACGTTTCGAGCATTATGACAAGCTGAACAATTCTCAGATGGAGTCTGTAGACAATAACTTCATGGCCCAGAATGACCCACGTATGCCGATGTTTAAAGAACGGTCTACTAAAGTTACTTTTGGCAAGGGAAGTTAATTTTAATTTAATTTAAGGAGCTTTTATGAGCACAGTATCAAGTCCTTATGGACTAAAGCCGCTCAATTTGATCGGCGGTCAAGCTTTTACTGGCGGAACAATCCGTGAGTATCAGTTGACTTATAACAATACAGCACCAATTTTCAATGGTGACTTAGTAGCATTGGGTACAACCAGCAACACTCCTGGTCAACCTACTGTAGTAACAGCAACTCCGACAACTAGTTCTACTGGTATAGTTGGTGTTTGCGTTGGTGTTCGTTATCAATTATCTGGTCAGCAATTGGGTTACCCTTTGTATGCTCAATACTTGCCAGCTAATGCCATCACTGCAGGTTACACAAACGTGTTTATCCGTGTAGTAGAAGATCCAGACCAGTTGTATCAAGTACAAGCTGCTGGTTCAGTAACTTACACATCTATCGGTAAAACTGCTGCTTTAGGCAACTATACTGGTGGTACAGGTAGCACAACAGGTAATACAACATTTGGTGATTCAGTTGTTAACATGACTGGTACATTATCAAGCGGTGTATTGACTGTAAGTAACGCAGCTACAGCGGCTGTTAAGATTGTTGACTTGGTTAACTCCAGCTCTACTTTCGGCGGCAACTTCCCATCTAACCCCGGTGATGCTTATACCGACTGTATCGTCAAGATTAACTTTGGCGTGCATTCGTATTATCAAGCTGCTGGTACATCTAACTAATAAAGGAGCTATAACATGGCTATTTCACGTTCACAACTCCTTAAAGAGTTACTCCCAGGTCTAAACGCTTTGTTCGGACTCGAATATGCACGCTACGGCGAAGAGCATAAAGAGCTTTACGAGATCGAATCTTCAGAGCGTTCATTCGAAGAAGAAACCAAGTTGTCAGGTTTCAGTGCAGCCCCAGTCAAAAACGAAGGTGGCGCTATCTCTTACGATAATGCTCAAGAAGCATGGACTACACGCTACTCACACGAAACCATTGCTTTAGGTTTCTCAATCACTGAAGAAGCGATTGAAGATAACTTGTATGACTCATTGTCTGCTCGTTACACTAAAGCTCTAGCTCGTGCGATGGCTTACACCAAGCAAGTTAAAGGTGCTTCAGTATTGAATAACGGTTTCTCTAGCTCCTACACAGGTGGCGACGGACAATCATTGTTCTCTACAGCTCACCCATTAGTTTCCGGTGGTACTAACAGCAACACTTTCAGCACAGAAGCTGACTTGAATGAGACTTCTTTGGAAGCCGCTGTAATTCAAATCGCTGCTTGGACTGATGAGCGTGGTCTGTTGATCGCTGCTAAACCTAAGAAATTGGTTGTTCCACCATCATTGATGTTCGTTGCAACTCGCCTGTTAGAAACCAAACTCCGTGTTGGTACAACTAACAACGATATCAGCGCTATTAATAACAATGGCACAATCCCTGAAGGTTACACAGTTAATCACTTCTTGACTGACGTAAACGCATGGTTCTTGTTGACTGATGTTCCAAATGGTATGAAAATGTTCGAACGTACTCCACTCCAGAATTCTATGGACGGTGACTTCGATACAGGTAACGTACGTTACAAATCCCGTGAGCGTTATTCTTTCGGCTGGTCTGATCCACTTGGAGCTTTCGGTTCTTCTGGTTCGTTCTAATCTGAATGTTCCTACTAAAAACCCAGCTTACAAGGCTGGGTTTTTTCTTTCTTCGTAGTGATATACTCGGTGGCAGTTACTGCACAAGACTATACATTTTTCTATTTCTTTTGTAGCTCGTTTGTACTGACCATTTTTGCTAAATTTACTTACTATGCCATCTTTTTTGGTAGGGTCGGTGTGGTGAAAGTCTAATGCTGCTGGATGAGAAAACCCACATTTTGCGCATTTAAGGGTACGTTTGAATACATCCCAATCCACTCGAAGTTGTTTTTTCTTTTCTGCCGTTCGTTTTTTAACGGCTTCTTTATTCTTTAAATAATGCTCACGGCTGTACTCTTGATGTTTCTTTTTTCTTATGCTCTCGTCTTTGTATGGCATCAGGCTGTACCTTATATTTCCAATAGATTGCGTTTTTAAAAGACCATGGGTTTCCAGGAGTATATATCTTAAAACCCGCATTAATCAAAGAATTACTTGATGCAGGGTTATTTGTTGTATCCGTAATACACCAGTTCCAACCAAGACGGCGGGCTTGAGACAATCGTGCTCTAATTAAACGGGTTTGAATACCATGCCCAGTAAATCCATTTAGTACACCAGCTCTACATAAGTAACCTGTATCTGTCCATTTTATCGAGCGTACCAGACCCGCAAAAGCGACGGGCTTCCCACATTCTGCATATGCTATCCACCAATGACCCCGGGTTGGTTCGTACGGCTGGTCCTCCGGAAGTATTTTCTTCTGCAAAAATAATAGAAGGTTTTGAATTGCCGAGTTTCTTATATCCACTTTTTTTACTGTGAATTGCATTTTTCATAGCCCCCCAATTATTTACATGATTTAGTACATTTTACAGAAAAAACATGTATACTTCGGATATCTGGGTAATTTCTCTTACCGGACTGTCCCAGCAGACGATGCAACGATTGGTAAGAGTAACTTTTGCATAAGGAAAACTTATAATGGCACGTTCCACCTTTGAAGGCCCGATTCTATCTGGTCCAAACCGTTTTTCCCCTTTCCGCAACGTCGGCTACACTGATTTAGTTCAGGAAACCTCTATTGTTTTAACCAACTCTACTAATGGTACTGCTGGTTATACTGGTGGATCTGGTCAATTTGTTAACGGAAATACCATTCCTAACGTAAACGCTACCGTTTACACCCCATCTTCTAGCGTCTACCCACCTGTAGCAGCTACTATTACTGCCGA
>Ga0209083_1002295_pt1 | contig 18524 bp, 23 predicted proteins | sample AM7aDNAmetaG_FD_184132 | JGI IMG/M metagenome (GOLD analysis project Ga0209083, IMG submission 184132) | Freshwater microbial communities from Finland to study Microbial Dark Matter (Phase II) - AM7a DNA metaG (SPAdes) (version 3) | ecosystem: Environmental > Aquatic > Freshwater > Lake ...
CATTTTTTTTAATAACATTCTTCCTTCCTCTAAACCTCTTCCCACAATCTACACAGAAGTAAGCATCGAATGCCGACAGATTCGTGTAGAATAATTTATCAGTTTTTTGGATATCTTCACTTCCACAACAAGGACATGATATATTATTAATATCCTTTTGATAAATCTGAATGTTAGGATGTGAATTATCAAAAGGTCTAAGTCTAAGATAAAGGTTTTCTAGAAGTTCAACATCCTTTATATTGTAAGTAACCATTTTTTGGATAGCTTCTGTTTTTCCATTTAGATATCCTACCCATGTACTAAATCCACCATTATCTTCTTTAATGCCAAGTCCTAGATATTCACAAATGTCATTTAGCTTATTAGAACTAAATCTAAATTTGTTTCTAGCAATCCTCAATGTATCGATTGGTCTATAATTGGAAGGCGGAGCAATTCTGTGATAAACACATCTCGTATTGATAATCGGGAAGTCGAACTGAATTCCGTTATGAGTAATTAAAATATCTGCGGAATTAATGATATCTCTCAATTCGTTAACTATCCTGAAATCATTTTCTAGTTTAACTTCGGATGGAGATAAGTAGCCATAAAGAATTTCTTCTTCCCCTAACCATTTACAGGAGTATGTGAGTATAAAGCTCTCATTAACAACTTGTGCCTGATGTACATTCTGTTTCCATCTGCCCCATACATAAGCCAAAATTGGACTGGTTTCGATATCCACCAATAAAATTCTTGCTCCTAATTTTTTCGGAGCAATTTCTGCTTTGGATTTGGATTTGTACAGAAAATCATTGATAGTAGATTTTCTATGTGTTTTGCCAAAAATTTCTTCGGCAATTCCTCTCGAAGAGAATCCGTTTTCAGATAATTTAAGAATTCTTTTTTGTTCTTCATTTGTAAGTCTAGGCATTTATTTAATTTTAATGTTACTCTAATATACGATAAAATTTTTGAATATACAAGAGGAGAATTAAAGTTTTATAAATATAAGTATAAAAATGCCTTCCGCCATGTTTCCAGCATCCGAAGGCTGTATCTAATGAACCATAATAATTAAACTAAACTAAAATGTTAGACACCTGTACCTCTATTTATAAGCCTCGTTCCAATAAAAAATCCACAACAGAACAATTCATTCAGAAAGCTATTTTTGTTCATGGAGAAAAGAAATACGATTATTCTAAAGTTGATTATAAACATTCCAAAACTAAAGCAATAATCATTTGTCCTATTCATGGAGAGTTTGAACAGACTCCAAATTCTCATTTATCTGGGCAAGGTTGTCCAAAATGCAAAGATGATGGAGATAGGTCATCAATAGAACAATTCATTCGGAAAGCTATTTTTGTTCATGGAGAAAAGAAATACGATTATTCTAAAGTTGATTATAAACAATGTATGAGTAAAGTAATAATCATTTGTCCTGAACATGGAGAGTTTGAACAAATTCCAAATAATCATTTATCAGGCAACGGATGTCCAAAATGCAAAGCTGATGAATATAGGTCATCAACAGAACAATTCGTTCAGAGATCAATCTTGGTTCATGGAGATAAATACGATTATTCTAAAGTTGATTATAAACAATCCAAAATTAAAGTTATAATAATTTGTCCTATACATGGAGAGTTTGAACAAAGACCAGCAAGTCATTTATCAGGCAACGGATGTCCAAAATGTAAATCAGAAAATCAAAGAAGATTAAATGCTATAAGATTCGAGGAAAAATATGATATCGCTACAATTTACCTTTTAAAATGTTATAACGATTCTGAAGTGTTTCTAAAGATTGGAATTACTTCAAAAACCGTTGATAAAAGATATACCCACAAAAAGAGTATGCCATACAATCGTGAAACCTTATATGAATGGACAGGTGATTCTAAATATGTTATGGAATTAGAAGATAAGGTAAAATCTCTATTTCTATACCACAAACCTGAGATAATGTTTGGTGGAGGTCATAGTGAAACATTACATATATCTCAGGAAAAAATGATATTAGAATTTATTAGATTAAACCTCGTTTCTTAAAATTTTCTTCTAAAGGCAACATTATTTCTAGCATTTGCGGATGCGCATCTTTTGCACATCTTAATTTGAAAATATGTTTCCATTCAGTGATCGGAGCTTTTATGTATATCTCGGTCGCTAAAGCGTTAGGAAGAATAGCTCTTGCTTCTTGAGGAGACCAACCTTTTTTACGTAATTCTTTGTAATCAATTTCATCATACGTCAAAGGTAAAATAAAATTAGAACCGTCTACAACATAATCCCAACAAGGTTCAATAAACTCAATCTCACCTTTTTCGTCACAGTATCTTGTAGATTTCTGTGCAAAGGAACATTTACGATGTCGAACGATTTCATGTGAGACTCCTCTGTCACATGAAATCCTAACTGTAACTGTATGATGAACAAGTTTTTCGATATCAAAATCTAGAGTAGCGTGTTCATATAATTCTGGATTTGTTAGTGAATATGGAAAAACTGAAACAAAACTACCTACAAGAGTGAGTGGAAAACTACTTATTATAGTATCCGCAAGTTTTTTTATATTACTATCATAATGATAAAGGTTTGCATTTTCTGCAATAAATTCTAGAAATTCTATAGCGGTTCTTGGATTCATGGAGAGAAGAATCTTATTAGAAGAATAACAAGAAAGTTGAAATGATTGAAAGAATGGCATATGTGCAACATCCATCAAAGAACTCCAAAGCGGTTCATTGATTTTTAGAACTACATTTTCTCCAAACTCAATCACAGCATAGTGTTTTCTCTTGAGAAGATTCTTAACAAATGTTATAGCAGATGAATTATCTTCTGATATTTTATCTTGAGATTGGTAGCAGGTGCGTCCTGCAAGTTCGATATCTTTAAGACATCCTTGTGATTCGAGTATTTCAAATGAAGGTTTTATAAGTTTCATAGATTTATTTTTATTATTATCAATATACTACAATTATTCAAAGATTCTTAATTTTAATTCTTGAAGTATTCTATAACCATCTTCTGTTATAAAAGTTCCACCTCTTCGATTACCACCATTGTAGGTTGCCACTAACTCATATTCAGGATAAAGATTTTTAAGACGATTAAGTCTTTTCCATGCGGTCTTATAAGTTACACCGAGTTCTACAGAGGCACTTCGAATAGAACCTGTCTTATGTATTGCTATTAGAATATCTATCCACTGTTTGTTATTTTTCATTGTAATCATTTTAATACTCCTCCCACATCTTGTATTAGAGATTGGATTTGGTCTTCGGTTAAAATCCTCATAGCTACCTTTGCTTTCTCTCTACTATAATCATAAGCATTCATAATTATTAAGAGGTTTCCTTCGTCTTTAGCAATCTTTTTGGAAGGGCAAGATATACGTCTGCTTCTTTTTCTCATTGTGGAGTGTAAATATAAATAATGGTCATATTTACTCAAAGAAGACTTAAATGAATTTATTTCATTTGTAATAAATATGGAATCTTCAAATTTAGAGAAACAATCCATAACGAAGAATTGATTGTAATGTTCTTCAATTTCTTCCCTAGAAAATTTCACCTCTTTGCCATTTGAGATATCATTCATAATGTCGAAGATATTCATAAAAATGTCACATTAGCCATGATGTCAGTTAGAAACGCAATTAGATTCACTTGTTTATGTTGTACAAAGGAATTCTTGTAGTCGTACTCATTTATAAGCTTGATAATAACTGCTACAGATCGACTGTCAATTGCATCCAATCGAGTCAAGAGATACTCTGAAACCTTTATGAATTCTATATCATTCTCTTTTACTGTTTCAAGCATCTCACGAAAGTTCTTGGATTTTAAATTCCCCATTAAACCTTCGTACTCATCATTCTTTATGGAAAGAATTCCAGTATCAATAACACCTTCTTCGAGAGAATATATTTGAAGCTCTGAAAGCGTCTTCCTCATATCAGGGAAATGATTCAAAACAAACTTTGAGATTACTTTCCTATCGTATACTATTTTTTCCTTATCTAGAATACTTGAAATATTTTCTACAATATCTCCAAACATTTTATTCTTCTCATCTCTTCCTGATATATCAAAACACACATCATTGAACCTTGACCGTATAGCAGGTGAAAGCCTATTCGGGAAATTTGTTGTAAGTATGAAAGCAACATTATCTGCAAATTCCTCAACAAATGACTGTAGAGCTTTAGCGAAATCCTCAGTCATCTTCTCACATTCGTCCACAAGAATCACACGCCTATTGTTACTACCAAAGGACATCCCTGAAGCAAACTCTGGAAGAAGAAATCTTGCAGTATCTATTCCACAATCTTTCCCTCTAATGAACATATATTCAAATCCTAATTCTGAACACAGAGCTTTAGCGGATGAGGTTTTTCCAACACCTGATCCACCAAAGAATAACATATTAGTCATCTCTCCTTTTTTTAGAATTCCCTTGAACTTCTTCTTGACGGAATCTGGAAGTACAAGGTCTTGCACTTTAGAAGGACGATACTTTTCTGTCCAAACGTATTGATTTTCTTGATTACTCATTCTTATAATTTTTGGTTTTCATATATCATAAAACTAATAGGGTTATTATTATTTTTTCAGCGTCTTCCTTGTTTATAAAGACGCCAACATCTTCGATAGAGTATTCGTCCTTTATAATATGATACTTACCATTTTTTGGGGAATTTACAAAAAATATAGTATCACCTTCATTTAAACCACAACAATCCCCTCTGATAACAGTGTACCAATTATTAGAGGGGCATTCAGTGAGGAGCATCATTGTTACTTCTTCCTTCCAACAAAGTAGGTTATTTTTGTCTCTCCAAGGTTTTCGAGAACCAACATATCTTTGCCCTTATAATTACCAATTCTTGCATTATAAACGGCCTTATCTGTGGTGATAACATAAGTAAGATTCTTCATAGAAATTTTCACATTGAACTCCGCAGAAGTCTCCTTCTCTATTGTAAGCACAGAATCATTTGTACTATCTTCTCCTGTAGAACCTTCTGTTACCGTAGTGAGAATAAACTCTATACCCTTTCCATCCGAAGAATTTTTTATGAATAAATCATCATGCTTCAAAACTCCTGAGAGTTTTTTTAGCCTCATGATAGTCTTTGAATCTAACATGAAATTCTCCTTATCTTCTCCTAACTCCAAATTATCTAACTCAGAAATTAAGACTAAAGTAGGTTTGCAATATCCATATCGAATGCTATTATTCTTCTCAGAAATTGTTACATAGGAGTCTTTGAAATCGAAATCTGGCTCTCCCTCGAAAGTGTCTACAATTTCTAGAAACTGCTTTAGATTGTAAATTGAGAAATTGATAGGGAATTCCTCTGGAACCTCTGCTCGTATAAGAACTGTTTTGATGGGAACAGTTCTTCCATCTACTACACCAATGTTGATAGTCGATAGAATATTTCCCTTCTTAATAGAGATTGAAGGATTAATCTTAGTGAGACTAAGGAGTAAGTTAAGAGTGCTCTTTGATATTTTCATTATCTTGATTATGTTTATATGTTCTCAGTGTTGATATAATATACAACATGTTTTTAAGAAATGCAAGAAGAAAATGAGGATATTTGATTATTAATGACACTCCCATTTTGGTGGTGGGAGTGCCTGTAATAATTTACTTATGCTTACGAACAAGTGGTCCACTAAGACTGATGTGGAAGTCATCTCCAATCTTATTATAAAGGACTGCTAACGATTGCAAATCACCTTGGAAATGCCAATTTCCTATGTGTGTAAGTTTGATCCAAGGAAATACAAAAATATTTTCACCAGCTTCTCTTGCTAATTTAAGATATGCATAGTCCTCACTGAGTAGACGATTCGACACTTCGTCAATCTTAATCTCAAATAGATTATAGATTTTCCTACTACCATCAAAACCTGCTGTTCTAACATGATCTGGAGTGTACTGCAAATGAGGATTCTTATTCTGAATTCTAATAATAGATTCTTTACTTGTCAACATGAATCCTGTTCCAAGTTCTGATACCTGAATTGGTTTCGTGATATCTATACTTCCACCACCATTCACAGGGTTTACAACAAGATCACCAGAATATTTGAAAATGTCTTCTGGATTTTCATCACATAGTCCAGCCTTTACCGCTTCTACCATTTTATCAGCAGCTAAAGCTTTCTTTGGATAAAGTCCTCCAACAATATCCATAGACTTTCCAGTCACTGGATCTTTATCATCGCAATATGCAAGCATTGTAAATACGTCATATGGATTGAACGAAATGTCCGCGTCTATCCACATAATGTGAGTAGAGCCAGAATCTATAAAAGATTGGAGCAAATAGTTTCTAGCACGATTTATAAGTGATTCATTATAAATATTAGATGTTCGAATTTCAACACCCAATTTGTTTCCGATTATCAGAAGCTCATTTATAGACTTTGCAAACATTCCTTGACACACTCCCCCAAACATTGGTGTTGCAACGAAAAGATTTTTTCCAACAAGACGTTTTTGAAGGTCAGATATTTTCCTCTCTGATTCTTTTTGGTTATCTGAGATTGATGCAGGAGTGGAAGTGTCGGTGGTGGGAATATTAAATTTCTTTTTAGTATGATTTTTATTAGACATTATTGTAAGCTGGTTAGTTATACCAATATACAACATTTTTTGAGTATTTCCAAATAAAAATGGCAACATTTTTATTATGTTGCCATTTTTATTAGAGGGAGAGTGCGAGAGCGAGAGAAGTCTTAACCTTCTGGAATAACTTCAGGTGCAGGGATCTGCGACTCACCCTGATTTTTAATTTCTGCCATAAGGCTATAAGCCCCACTTTTTGTTGGAAGTTCACCCAATGCGGCTAGAATAAAATTTACTGAATTCAAATCCAAATTCAAAGTGATTGGAACGTTTTCCTGCTGTACTTCCTGTGTTGTTGATGTTTCTTGTGTCATAGTTGTTAATTGTTTAGTTGTTATTTTGTGTCAGCCATAAATACTACTGCCAAGCCTTCTTCTACTAATTCTTCGTTTAGGTTTACCCCATCCACAAGGATGTCAGCCAAAATCCTACCAAACTTTTCTTTTGAAAAAGTCTTTGATTGAATAATGATTTCCTTTCCGATTGGAAGTTTTGATTCGGTAAATGCCTTCGAAGCAAGACCTTTAATTTTTTCTTCTTTGTTCGATGTTCTGCTTTCTGGGCAATTAATCCCATGAAATCTAATTCTTTCATTAAGGAAAATGTCAAACCCAAGGTCAATCGAGACATCTACCGTGTCACCATCTATAACCTTAATTACTCTTGCTTTGTAGTCGTACATGGTTTTTAGTTTTAGGTTTTCTTGTTTTCTTCGTTTTTAATATAAGCAATTCTTTCTTCAATTCCAAATTTTCTTTGTATATTTCTTATAGTTTTGAGAGTATTCCATCGAATGTTTCGTGCCATTCTATAGATTGTGTAGTATCTGTTACAATTTCCGTCATTTTGTTATATTGTTAAATATTTGTTACATTATTGACTGATGCCATATTTCTCATTGTATTCTATATCCCTTAGAAGTTCATCAATTTCTTCGACCGTTTCCGAAACTGTATAGAAGTTTCCAGAATTCATTTTTACAACGCAATAGGCTTGAACTTCGCATTCTTCTGCTTGCATATCATCAGAGAATTCATCATATAATTCCTCATATTCTTCGACTAATGCGATTGCTTGAGGGGTCTTTGACTTCTTTAATAGTTTTACAGATTTATTCCCCCAATCAACTATCTTTCTCTCAAGTGCCTCTATTAGCATTTCGACCTGAGACTCAGAAGCATCCTGAGAGAAATTAAAATACGATTCTATATTATTGTGATCTATGCGGACATGTCCAACACTAGAGTCTGCGGAATGAAGTTTTAACATATGATATTTTTATAGTTATACAAGTCCTACGATATCTTCTGGTGTCTCAGGAAAAGGAGAATCTAATTTATCTATACCTTCCTCATACTTGTCGTCCAATTCCTCCTGAACCTTTGATAAATCGATTCTTGGTTTTGTAGTCATGATATTAGCAATCATGTCACTCATTGGTTTAGCTTCTTTTCTAGCAATAGAACCGTTTCTAAAATCCGTAGGAAGAGCAAACATATATTCTTCTCGAATAGGAGTAGCCGTAGCTTCCTCTTTTTTATTTTTAACTTTCGCTAAAGCTTGTAATATTTTATTTGTATCCATAATTTTTGTTTTTATTAGTTTTTTTTATAATATGAAAATTTACCTTTCTTAAAGACATTCATCACACAATCATCAGAAGAAGTGAATTTTGAAATAATTTTATCATCGTGAGAAATTATAATGTTATTCGTATCTGTTGACCTCAGTATCTTAGCAAAACAATCTGCGGCAGGTTCATCAATTCTTTCTATGGTTTCATCAAATGCAATTAAATTACAAGACACCATATTCTTTCTTTTGCTAATCTCTTTAAGAACAAATAAAATAGCTAGATCAATTCTCTTTTTTTCTCCTTCACTAAAATTCAAATAAGAAAAAGAATCAACATATCGAGATTTAAAAGTTTCCTCAAATTGTTCATTCAACTCAAATTTAACAAAGAAATCAAATTTCTCCAAATAACTGTTTATTAATGTATTTATAAGACCAACGTACTTCTTTATTATTGATGCTTTGATACCATCATCCTTAAGCAACATAAGAGCTACATCTATAATAGTCTTTTTCTCTCGGAGAGAATCCTTCTCTGATTGAGAGGTCTTTAAAGATTTATAGAATCCTTCAAGTGCTTCATCACAATTGTCTATATTTGTTTTGTTGAGCTTTTCTATTTCATTATTATAAAATTTAATATCCTTGTTGTGGATAGCAATATCTCCAGCTAAAGCATCAATGTATTCTCTTCGATTCTGAATCTTACCTAAGTACACCTTCGTCTTGTTTATTTTAATCTTTATCTCTTCTTTCCCTGCTTTAATGCCTTCGGCTCCAACTATGATTGTATTATCATAAATTTGTTGTTTGTATATTTCGTCAAGAAGTTGATTACAGGTAGGGCATACATCGTATTCGTCAAGAAATTTTAATGTCTTTCTGCTTATAGTATTTCCAGCTTCTATCATTATTTCGTCATCATACATCTTCTTGTGCTCTTCTTGAAACTCCTTTAAGGAATCTTCATACATCTTAACATCAATATTAGATAATGTTTCTATAACTGAATTTCTCTCTGTTGTAAGAACATCAACCTTATCTTGAATTTCTTTGATACTCTTTAGATGTTCTGTTATCTTATCCTTAAGAGCCTTCTCTGCTTCTTTCTTATACTTCTCCTTGAATTCAATATTTAATTCAACCTTGTAAATCGAGGAATCATTTTCCTTGATTTGCTCGTTTATATCCTTCAATTCTTTCTTAGTGTAATCATTCATTACCGAAAACACTTCAAGATCAAGGAGTTTTTCTATAAGGTCTCTTCTCTCTTTAGCAGGTAATTGCATGAAAGGAACATTGTTTGATGCCCCTAAAATTATTACATTAATGAAAGTCTTGAAATCAAATCCAAAAATAGTATCAAGTGTTTTCTGATAGTCATTTTTCTTTGCATCTTGTTTCAATAAGACATCATTCTCATATATCTCAAAGATATCTGGCTTAAGACCTCTCAGAACTTTATACAACTTCTCCCCCTTCGAGAAATATAATTCTACTACAAGACCTTTCTTGTTTATTGAGTTAACAAGTGTCCCAATCTTAATACTAGTGAATGGCTTGCCGAAGGCTCCAAAGGTTATTGCTTGTAATATGGAACTTTTTCCACTTCCATTTTTCCCACAAAAAACAAGATTCCTATACTCGTTAAGAGGAATCTCAACGAAATAGTTTCCAACACTGTTGATGTTCTTAAACCGAACCTTTTCGAAAATAATCATATGTTAAGGAGTTCCTTTGATTTTAAATAAGCAGAGTTCATGAGCTTAAACAATTTATCCTTATCAACAATTTCTATCTCCTCACACCTCTTCTTGATGGTCTCTATTGTTGTCTCTGAATGGCCACCCATCTTGTTGTCTGCATCAGCATCATCATCTGCTGTTGTGGTGGTGGCTGTATTAACATCTCCAATCTTAATACAATCATAGAAATTCTCATTTACTTTAACTTCATATGAAACTTCTTCAAGCCTTTTTATAAACAATTCGAATTTATGGTATCCTTCAATGCTCTCATTAAGAACTACTCTTATATAAGAATCACTGTATTTTTTGTAATCGAAATTTTCTACATCAATGTCATCGATATATTCTATTATGTGGAATATCTTCAAATGATTTTTGATAAAGGTGAGTTTCTTGAGTTCTGTGTCAAAAATATAGAATCCTTTGGTTTCAAAAACATCCCCCCAATCTATACAATAAGGAGTCCCTAGATATAAAAAATTATTCTTCTGTAATTTTAAATGGTAATGACCACTCCAAACTTCTTTAAACTTATCTATAAGAGAATTATCTAACCCTTTACTGAATTCCCAATTTGATCGAAGCTTTAGTCCAACTATTTCGAAATGACCAAGTAAATATTCTGCTTCACTATCGTTTATAGCCTTTAGAATCTCTGATTCGTTATTTTTATTAATCCAAGGAATAAGGAGTAGCTTACTCGAACCGTAGCGAAGCGTTGTTGGTTCCTCTATGATTTCTATGTTATTGTATGATGAGAAAAGAAGATTAGGAGAGTTAACCTCATTATGTTCTTTATGGAACGTTGAATGATTACCAACAATTATCTTAAGACGATACCCTTCGTTCTCTACCCTATCAAATAACATTTCTTTTGATTTATGTAGAGTATTGTAATTTATATCTTTTCTTGAGTGAAATTCGTCCCCTAGCGAGATGATGTCCTTAATTCCATTTTTATCTAAATATGGAAAGAACTGTTCATCGAAGAAACGTTTTTGATATTTTAAAAATTCGGGACTATCACCATGTACTCCAAAATGAAAATCTGTCGCAATAGCGATTTTAGCCATTATTATTTTTTAAATTTATAAGTTCAAAATACCATCTATGCATAACACCAACACCAACAATATAATACATTTATGACAGATTTCCAAACTATTTTTTATATCCTTTACTATTTTCGAAATCATTTACAAATCCTTCTATCTTAGTGAAATCACCAGCCGTGCCTTTTAGGATTTGAGAGTTGGTCTCGTCAGACATATTCATTATACTGTCGCTGTTCAATTGTGATTTATACTTTACATAAAGCTTCTTTTTTTCGTCATTTATTACCGAAATGGCAGCGTTTTCGACAACTTTTGACACCCAAGCATGGCTGTTCTTACGTTCAAGTTTGTAATTTTTAAGGTACTTCAACGCATAGTAAACACCTAAACTCACAAATTCATCCTTATAACTGTATCCAGAAAAATTTGGACGAGCTACCATCCCCAAAGCAATAGTATGTATCATCTTTCCAAGTTTATCAGAAATCCTAGCCTCTGGATTATGTCTCAAATCTTCATGATAGTTGTAAATTTCACTGTATAATTCAACATTGTCTACCTTATAACTCATTTAGGAATCCTTTTTAAAATATTGGTGCTGTCAACTTCATACTCCGTTAATTCTATTTTAAACTTCTCTTCTTTATACATCTGAACTCTTTCTATAAAATGATTAAACATGAAATTTTTGGTCTTTTTCCCCATTGAGAAATCATCAGCAATATCATATACGTGAAGCATTTCTTTATTCTTGTGTTTCCTTAATCCACGACCGATACTTTGCTTCATAGTGATTTTAGATTTAAAACCAGAAGCAAATATGATGTTATGGATATTTTTGTAGTCAAGTCCTGTACTTGAAGTTCCAAACGATGACACAAGAATAATATTGTCTTGCTTCTCCACGAGTTCTTGTATCCTATTTCTTTCGACAACATTCACCTTTCCATGTATATAGAACACTTCCTTGCCAACACTCTCTGCAATGTCATGAAATAAATCATAGAGAATCTTACCTTGTTTCTCAACAAACTGAAACATCACAATAGTATTTCCCTTTCTAGTCATCGCTAAGTTCCTTATAAATAAATTACGAAGGACACTATTTATGACATAAGAAATCTCTGCTTCAAATATTTTTTTTCTTTTTGTCGTATAATCTTGGATTTCTCGAATTTCTTGATTACCTTTGATTATCGTGGAACATAACGTCTTATCGGTATATTTTAAATGAATAAGATGAATCGTTGCTTCTGTAATTATTCCCTTATCCATAAGTTCTCTATTTTTGGAAACTGTTTCAACCCTTCCGAAAAGACCCTTTATAACTAATTCGTCTATCTCAGATTCTTCGTTTTCATTAGAGAGAGTTCCTGTGCAACCAAACTTGAACTTTGCATTGGTGCAATTTTCCATTATGGTTGTGATACTTTTGGCTTTTGCCCCATGTACTTCATCCACTATGACAACATCAAAATCTTCGAAATACGCCTTCGGCTTTGACATCAACGACTGCCAAGTTGAGATTGTGATAGAAGAATCTGCTGAATTTCTATCCAACGAACCTGAGTAAATCAACTCAAACGATTTAGAAAATTCTTCTTTATCGCCTTTATGATATTCAACAAATCCATCTTTCAACTGTGTCACTAACTGAGTCCTTGGAACAACAATCATAACCTTCTTAGAATCTTTAAGAAGGTAATACATAGAGATGATGTAGAGAACTAGACTTTTTCCTGATGCTGTGGCAGAAACAATAACTCCCCTATTATTCTTTAAGGCAAAATTTACAGCGTTCAACTGATGCTCTCTTAGTTGGAAACTATCTTCAACCAACAACTCTAAAGTTTTACTTAATAGTTGCTCATCGTAATTATTCTCTTTCTTGAAAGTGAATTCATATGTATATTCATGCTCAATACAGAATTTTACAAGGTCTTCAATGAGACCTAGATACATGTAATTGTTGCGCCTGTCGAGCATAGTGATATAACCTGACCATAACCTAGCCTTGACTTTAGGATGATGTTGTAATTTCCTGTTAGTAAATCTAAAAGAATTATAAATGTGAGTAGTAATCCCTTCAGAACATTCAAGACGAACATATGTCTCATTGACTTTGTGTATAATTATATCTTTGATACTCATTTAGATAATTTTATGCTCTGACAATTTCTTAGATTCATCGCCAATAATATCGTACACCGAAATATAATATTCTTCAAGCTTGTTCACATTACCCGACATTACTCTACCACGAATTACAGACTCTGCATCCTCTAAGGAATCTTCAAAACATACCATCCTTGTCATCTTTCTTTTAACATTGTTGATCTTCTTGAAGTAGTTGAAAAATCCAACATATTTTATTCCAGTGTCTTCCATTTTATAATTTTAAAGTTGTTTTAAATACTCATCCAGTAAATCATCATTTATTACTATCCTTTCACCTTCCTCTGTCTCTGCGATCAATTGCAAGTCATATGAAAACTGTGAAGTGTTAGAAAGAATACTGAGAATAAGAAATAACAATGATTCCAGCTTATCTACATCAGTAAATTCAGTATCTGGATCAATAAGCTCATCAAAATGAGTCTGAATTATCTTAAATAACTCTGATTGAATTTTATCTTTGATTTTTATCATTTTATTTTTATCATTTTATTACATTATCTGGTACATATCCATTAGGATTGTAAATCGGATTAACTTGTAAATCAAAGTAATCGTAAGCAAACGAAACTGTCGCAAAGAGCTTTCGATCTTCTGTGTCTTTTACAGAAAAATCTAAATTAGATAAGGATATTGGAAATAAATTATTGAAAGTGGCAGTAAGATTTATATGAAGGGAATTCGTCAGTATATATAAATTACCCACAGAATATAAAGGTTTGTCGTATGACACATATTGATTGTTAATCAGTCCTTCTTCTATAGCATTTGTAGGAGCTAACGCACGAATCCATGCATATATCTCTCTCCAGTTATTAAGAGTCTCATCTACAATGAAACTAATATCAAGAGTTTGATATTCTACCTTATCGCCAGAAACATGGGTATCACCAAAAGGTGTTGGAATTGCTTTAAAATTATTCTGTACCGCAGGAAGATTACATGTTTGTACAGTGAAGAGAAGATTTGGATATCCAGCAATGCTAAACTCAAAATGTGAGCCACTTAGAGTTGATGTATTATATACTTTTATACTGTTAGTTGACATTGCTTATTGATTTATATTTGTAATATACAACATTTATTAGGTAATTCCTAATTTTATTTTATATATCTGTGTTATGATATCCGTATTCATGAATAGAATCTCCATTAGTAAAAATGTGTTTTGCTGGAACAGATTTACTTAAAATTTTATATTTTCCTCGAAGATGAGATTGTCCATGTTCCTTTGCATAACCTCTATTTATAGTAACCCAATCTCCTTTATTAATCTCCATCTTAGGAGTTTCAGGTGAAGATTGAGTCTTTGGGACTGCTCTATATATTTTAACTTTTTTATCTGGTTTTCCACGAGAAGATTGTATGGTATTAATACTCTCTATATCCATTGAATGGTTGTGTCCGTGATGACCATAGTATTGAGCACCTTTAGGACCATATATATCTGGATATGTCTTACTCAGATCATGTAAAGGAGAACTTGTGTCTTGTTCTGGACTTGGTGCTTTATGGAAACCTCTGTAACTTTCTATCTCTTCTATTAGTTGTTTGTATGTAATCATTTGTATTTCGATGGTTTATACTCAGCATCATTGCCGTTGTACTTTGTTGATTTGTAATTACTTCCATTACCTTCACTATACTTTGTTGATTTGTAATTACTTCCATTACCTTCACTGTACTTTGTTGATTTGTACTTGTCTTTTCCTGTCTTTAAGTATTCCTGAGTATCTGGATGTGTGCTTTTATTATCAGCTACACCCTTTTTAACATAACCTGAAGAATCTGGATGTGTTGCTAAATGATGAAGTGTATCTGGATGTGTGCTTGGATTATCAGCTACATTTCCTTTAACATAACCTGAAGAATCTGGATGTGTTGCTAAATGATGAAGTGTATCTGGATGTGTACTTGGATTATGAGCTACCCACTCTTTAGTCTCCTCCGAAGCACCTTCCTCTGTTGCTAAATGATGTAGCGTATCTGGATGTGTACTTGGATTATGAGCTACCCACTCTTTAGTCTCCTCCGAAGCACCTTCCTCTGTTGCTAAATGATGAAGAGTATCTGGATGTGTATTTCGATTATAAGCTACATTCTGTTTAACATTCTCTGAAGAATCTTTATGTGTTGCTAAATGATGAAGTGTATCTGGATGTGTATTTTGAGTATATGCCACAGCTCTTTTAACATTCTCTGAAGCATCTGGATGTGTTGCTAAATGATGAAGAGTATCTGGATGTGTATTTCGATTATAAGCTACATTCTGTTTAACATTCTCTGAAGAATCTTTATGTGTTGCTAAATGATGTAGTATATCTGGATGTGTATTTCGATTATAGGATGCACGATCTTTATAATCCTCTGAAGCATGATTAAGAGAATCCTTCATTAGTTTAGGATTATTTCTAACTCTTTCATCATTTAAAGTTTCGTCTGGATGAGATTTCATCATCTTAGGTAGATGTTTATGGAAATTCACATCGGAAGTTAAAGCTGGATGTGTTCCTTGTAATCCTTTAACATTCTTTAATTCTGGATTTCTTTTAACAATTTCATATACACCTAACTGTTTATCAAGCTCATCTCTCCACTCATTAGCATGAGGAACGATAGTATATCTATGTGGATTACCTTTCTCGTCCTTTCCATGAACAATATATAATTTACCACCTTTAGTATAACGGTTAAACATATTATCTTCTCTTGCGGAAGTGCAACATTTAGTGCCACTACCATAATGTTTAGAAGCTTCTTCTGTCTTGATATGCTGAACCTGTAATCCATTAGCATTATGTATGGTTTCAGCTCCTTTTCGTTCTTCTGGTGTTGCCGTATCATGCCTCTTCTGTAAAGAATCTGAAGATCTCTTATTAGAAGATTCCTCGAAAGCATCTTTAATAGATTGAAGATTTCTATGTTTATGTAATTCTTGATGTTCTGGTTTCAAACTCTTTTTATTCTTATGGAAATGTTCAAGCCAATCTTTATGCTCCTGTTCGTTCTCAGGAGTGACGCTACCTTGCTTTCTCTGCTTCTCCATCCAATCGGATTTGTAATCTTCAAGCAGGACTAATAGTTGTTTGTATGTAATCATTAAAAAGGTAGATTAAAAATTTTATAAGTTATACCAAAGCTAGGAAGTATTTCTCCTTTTGCGTTATATCCTATACCAACCCCCACAGAGAATTTCCTCTCATCCTTCGGAATTTTCACATAAGTTTTAATAGAATCAACTCCACGACTATAAGGATTATCGTTTCTAACATTAACGATATAATTATCTTTATCTTCTATGAGAGCAACCGTATAATGATTACGAACATCCACACGAGTTCTAGAAGCTTGAGAATTATCAATATCCACCCATTTATCGGAGAATTTTCCATTTGTAGTAGTCGTGTCTATATGTATTGAGTTAGAAAATTGTGTGACAGAAGAGCCATCAGTCAATTTTCCCTTTAATTTTTTCACTTCTTCCTGTAAAGATTTAACAGCCTCATCATTATTTTTAACATTTAAAAATACTTTAGGATTAGATGAACGAATCTGAGAGGTCTCAGAGAACTTCCTTCCTAAATTATCAATCTTGTGAGATGTAGAATCTTGAACTGCTTGCATAACTCCAAGAAGTTCCTTATCCTTATTCGAACTTTTCTCTCCAATATAAAGATAGAGAAGGCCTCCAAGTAGAATGTATGGTAGCATTTGGGATAATTGCTGTTTAGACAAATATGCCCATGCAGATTTTAAGAATTCAATTATACGTATCATAATTAAGAAGTTGGTTCATTGTCGTTTTTGTTTTCAGATCGAATTGTTTCAATCAATGCTATACCAGCACCTGCACCCGCAAATATCTCACTAGAAGAAGAAGGGTAAAGTATAAATAAAATTACTGCAATCAACCCAATTGCCCCTCTAAGTGTTGAAGGTTCTTTAATTCTTGTTAAAATCCATTTGATGACGTTTTCCATAGTAATGTTGTTTTCTTATATTTATAAATTCTTATATATCCATTTGGATTGTTTTTATGTTTTTGTTGTAAGGAACTTATTAAGAAAATAGATTTAAAAACGAGAGAAGTTTTAGAAGTTTCGACAATAAACGTTTTTGAGACACAGATGTCAACTAAAGGTAAGAGCTTACTACGTTCGAAAATATATTCATGTTGTGGAGGAATCAGAGATAGTCATGGTGGATTTGGTTGGAAATGGGTAAAAAATAAGAGAGTGTGACATTTACTTCTTTGATACAAATTTATAATAAAAAAAAGCAGGAGTGTTTACTTCCTGCTTTTTTGTTTCTTTACAACCGTAGACTGCTTAAATTAGTCCTTGGATAAGTGACACCCTGAAGAATTTATTCTTGTGAGCATTAGCAAGAATTGGGCTTACTGTGAAGGTTGCCTGATCTATGCCATACTGTCCATCAGGGGAACCAATATTAGCTGCATCGTATGCGAAAGGCGATTCAGAAATCGCGTAACGTGTTTTAAACCCTATACTTGGCTGGAACGTATATGGGTTAGTAACCTGGAACTTCTGCAAAGGAAGGTAAGGACAGTAGAACAATCCAGCATCATAAGGAGAAGTACCCTTATAACCAGAGATGTAGAAATTCTTACCAAGGTCGATATAAGGATCAACAAAGACCTTCATTTTCCCGATATTACCAACAAAGGTTGAGGTCGTTTCGTCTGGCATTGCTGACAAAGCGGCATCCTTAGAAATGAGAGAGTAGTCTAGTACACCAATCATTGCAAGTGCTGCGGCAGTTTCTGCATCAACGATAAGAACGTTTCCTTTACCCCTACGAGTATCTTTCTGAATCTTGATTGCATCACGCTCGATCAAGAAACGAAGTCCTCTCCACTGTTCTGCGAAGTAACGACCATTGATATCACCACCAGTAGAATCGATATTAACAACACCTGTGTTTGTAGTACCACCAAGTTTTGCAATGTTATAGATTGTACGGATGATTTCACGGTTCTGCTCGAAAACGATTTCTGTTGAGAGAATGTTTGCAAGTTCCTGCTCTGCATCAAGGTTGTTAACTTTCTTCAAATCCTGTGCAAGTTCGACTGTGTAATCAGCTTTCAACCTACGAGTTTTAGCAGTAACCTGATGTTTTTCTAGAGAGAAGCCCATCTGAGGCCATGCGGAATCGGTTTCACCCAAGAGGGTAGAAGTACCAAGACCAGTAGAAAGAATAGAACTAACGTTTGCAGCCCATGTGTTAACATCGCCCTGAATTGCGCCATTACCAGAGAAACCAGTCTGAGCTTCGTTGAACAAAGCTTCGCCAGTGAATCCAGAACTGG
>Ga0209083_1002300_pt1 | contig 18466 bp, 5 predicted proteins | sample AM7aDNAmetaG_FD_184132 | JGI IMG/M metagenome (GOLD analysis project Ga0209083, IMG submission 184132) | Freshwater microbial communities from Finland to study Microbial Dark Matter (Phase II) - AM7a DNA metaG (SPAdes) (version 3) | ecosystem: Environmental > Aquatic > Freshwater > Lake ...
TCAACGGGCCGGTCACGCTCAGTGGTATTTCCAGTGGTGCGCCGTTGACAGTGAATGTGATGAACAGCGGCGGGCTGGATGGTGTGAATCTACCGGTGGCCACGCGGAGCTGGGATTTTCTGGATGCGACGGGCATCACTGGGTTTGACTCCAATGCCGTTACGATCACCACCACGGGTCTGGCGAGCTGGACCAACGGCATTTGGTCGGTCGTGCAAGGCGGCAACAGCCTCCAACTGAACTATATTTTACCGCCAGTCACGATCAGTATTGCAGCGAACCCGTCCGCGGCTGGGGCGGCAACTGGTGGCGGCACCTATGCCCCCGGTACCAATGTGGTGTTGACCGCGACGGCTTCCAACGGCTGGGTTTTTGCGAGTTGGAGCGACAGCACGACGAATAACCCGCACACCATCACAGTGCCGGTGACGAACAGCACGTACACGGCAAATTTTGTCGTGGCCGCGACGGTCACGGGCAACAGCAGCACAAATGTCGGCGGCACGGTCACGGGCGGCGGGGTTTACGCCGTCGGCGGCACCGCGGTGCTGACGGCGACACCCTCGAATGGCTGGGGGTTTGCGGGGTGGGACACGGGTGTGACCAACAATCCGTATTCAATCACGGTGCCGTCCTCGAACATCACCTACACAGCCCAGTTTGTTTTGCTGGCGCAATTAACCACTCTCTACACATTTACTGGCGGCAACGATGGGGGCCTTCCCTGGGGAGCGCTTACGCTCTCGGGTGATGGCTCGCTGCTCTACGGGATGACAGAGAACTATGGTACCAACCTTTATTACGGCACGGCGTTCGCCCTGGGCACCAACGGGGCTTTCACGACTCTGCACGCTTTTACTGGCGGCAATGATGGGGGAAATGCGTACGGCGCGCTGACCCGCGCAGGCGATGGCACGACACTTTTCGGGATAACTTCGAGCGGTGGTGCCAGCAATTCCGGCACGGCGTTCGCCCTGGGCACCAACGGGGTCTTGACGACTCTGTATGCATTTACTGGCGGCGATGATGGCAGCGATCCGGTGGGTTCTTTGACACTTTCGGGCGACGGCACGACGCTCTACGGCATGACCTACCAAGGCGGTGTCAGCAATGCCGGCACGGCGTTTGCCCTGGGCACCAACGGGGTCTTGACGACTCTGTACGCATTTACTGGCGGCGATGATGGGGGCTACCCCAATGGTTCCGTGACACTTTCAGGAGATGGCACGACGCTCTATGGAATGACTAAGAACGGTGGCAGCAACTCGGTTGGTACGGCGTTTGCCCTGGGCACCAACGGGGTCTTGACGACTCTGTACGTATTCGCGGGTGGCAATGATGGTGCGTCCCCCAATGGCTCGTTAATCCTGTCCGGGAACGGCACGACACTCTACGGGATGACTCAAAACTATGGCGCCAACGGATACGGCACGGTGTTCGCGCTGGGCACCAACACGGTTTTCACGACCCTGTACGCATTCACCGGTGGCAGGGATGGCGGCGTCCCCAAGGGGGATCTGACGTTTTCGACGGACGGCACGAAGCTCTATGGAATGACCTCGGCGTGGAGTGGCGGGGGCGGTAGCAGTGACGGTCGGATCTTCCAGATGAATCTCGATGGCAGCGATTTCAAAACCTTGTACTCATTTTCCGGTGGCAGTGATGGGAGCGATCCGGAAGGCTCGTTAATCCTGTCCGGGGACGGCGCCACGCTCTATGGGATGACTCGCAGCGGGGGTGGCGATGGTGACGGCACAGCGTTTGCCTTGGTCCTTGTACATCAAACGCCCCAAGTGGCGATCAGTGTCACGGCTAACCCGACGGATGGTGGGGCTGTGACCGGTGGCGGCGTCTATGCCACCGGCACCAATGTGGTGTTGACGGCAATCGCCTCGAATGACTGGGTGTTTGCGAGTTGGAGCGATGGGAGCACGAATAATCCGCATTCGATCACGGCGCCACAGACAAACATTACGTATACGGCCAACTTTGCAGTTTCAAATTGCACGTACGCGGTTGCGTCCAGCAGTACGAATGTGGCGGCGGGTGCCAGCAGCGGCAGTGTGAATCTGACGGCTGGGACCGGTTGCGCGTGGACGGCAACAAACAACGTCAATTGGCTGACGATCACCGGTGGCAGCAGTGGAATCGGCAACGGCACGATCAGTTATACGGTGGCGAATAACACTGGCAACTGCACCAATCGGATTGGGACTTTGACCATCGGTGGTCAGATCTTTACTGTCACACAGGCAATCGGGAGCGGTAGCTATAGTTTGGCGGCGGCGAGCACAAATGTCTTGGTTGGCGCCGGTTCTGGCAGCGTGGTTGTCACTGCGGGAGTGAGCTGTGCCTGGAGTGCGACGGTGGCACCTGCCAGCACGAACTGGCTGCACACCCCAAGCAGCGGAACCGGGAATGGGACGGTCAATTTCACGGTGGACGCCAACACCGCCAATTGCACGAATCGGACAGGGACAATTACGGTGGGTGGCCAGACCTTTAGTGTGACACAGGCGAGCGGCAGTGGCAGCTACAGTCTGGCGTTTGCCAGCACAAATGTGGTAGCGAGTGCCGGCGGTGGGAGTGTCGGCATCACGGCCGGCGTGGGTTGCGCGTGGACGGCAACGAGCAGCAGCACGAACTGGCTGCACACCCCAAGCAGCGGAACCGGGAATGGGACGGTCAATTTCACGGTGGACGCCAACACCGCCAATTGCACGAATCGGACAGGGATAATCACGGTGGGTGGCCAGACCTTTAGTGTGATACAGGCGAGCGGCAGTGGCAGCTACAGTTTGGCGTTTGCCAGCACAAATGTGGCGGCGAGCGCCGGCAGCGGCAGCGTGGCGGTGACGGCCGGCGTGGGTTGCGCGTGGACGGCGACCAGCAGCACGAACTGGTTGACCACCAGCAGCGTTGGGAACGGCAATGGGACAGTGAATTTCAACGTGCTGGACAACAGTCTCAACTGCACGAACCGGAGCGCGACGATCACAGTCGGCGGTCAGACTTTCACCGTGACGCAAACGACTGGGGCCGGCAGTTATAGTTTGGCGGCCGCGAGTACGAATGTCTTGGCTGCTGCTGGAGCTGGCAGCGTCGGAATTACGGCAGGCGTTGGTTGCACTTGGACAGCGACCAGCAACACAAATTGGTTGCATACGACAAGTACCGGGACCGGGAGCGGGACGATCAGCTACACCTTTGACACGAATCTGACCGTCACGGCACGGAGCGGGACGATCACAGTTGGCGGGCAGACGTTCACAGTGAGCCAGGCGGCGTCGGCGTCGGCAATGATCACGGTGCAGGCCAATCCTGTAAATGGCGGTACCGTGAGCGGGAGCGGCAGCTATGTCGTGGGCTCCTCGCAATCTATCGCCGCGACAGCCACCAATGGCTGGATCTTCACCGGTTGGAGCGATGGCGGTAACACCCAAAGCCCGCGCACAATCACTGTGTCGGCGACGAATTTCACGTACACGGCCAACTTCGCCGTCAATCAATTCACCTACACGACGAATAACGCCGCCATCACGATCACCGGCTACACCGGCACCAATGGCGTGATTACCATTCCCAGCATGATCAATGGTTATCCCGTGATCAGCATCGATCAATTTGCATTCCAAAACATAACCCTGCTGACCAGTGTCGCGATTCCCTTCGGCGTTACCAGTATCGGTGACTATGCGTTCCTGAACTGTTCTGGGCTGACCAGTGTCGCGATTCCAGCCAGTGTTACCAGTATTGGGGAAAGTGCGTTCCAGTTCTGTTCACTGCTGACCGGCGGGGCGATTCCAGCCAGTGTTACTAGTATTGGGAACAGTGCGTTCCAGAACTGTTATGGGCTGACCAGCGTTGCGATTCCAGCCAGCGTCACCAACATCGGGAGTCAAGCATTCGGTTTCTGCTCTGGTCTGAGTGCGATCACTGTCGCTCCGTCCAACACCGTTTATAGTAGTCTGGCTGGGGTCTTGTTCAACACGAGTCAGACCGCGCTCATTGCCTACCCATGCGGCATAATTAGCGGCAGCTACACGATTCCCTCCAGTGTTACCAACATCATTGATTGGGCGTTCGGTGGATGTTCCCGCCTGACCCAAGTCATGATCCCAAACAGTGTTACCAGTATCGGGGTGGGGGCGTTCCAGTGGTGCACTCGCTTGACCAACATTGCGATTTCAGCCAACGTTATTAACATCGGGGACGCGGCGTTCGCAGCTTGTGACGGTCTGACGGCGATTACTGTGGCGAGTAATAATTTAGTCTATAGCAGTGTGGCTGGGGTCTTGTGCAACAAGGATCAAACCATGCTTCTCCAGTGTCCGGGGGGTCGTGTTGGGAGTAGCTATACGGTTCCGACTAGCATCACGAGCATCGCCAGCAATGCATTCTATGAATGCTACAAGCTAAACAGTGTCACGATTTCTGCCAACGTTACCAGTATCGGAGTGAATGCATTCGAATACGATTACAACCTGACCAACGTCGTGATTGGCACCGGGGTCACCACCATTAAGAGTTTAGCGTTTTATGGCTGTTCGCGACTGGCGGGAGTTTATTTTAACGGTAACGCTCCCAGCCTTGATGCGGGCGTGTTTGGCGTTCCTGGTTATTATGATCCTGCAACCGCCTATTACACGCTGGGAACCACCGGCTGGACAAATCCGTGGGGTGGGTTAACGACCGCCGTCTGGCAAGCAACAGTGGCGGTCACGGCCAATCCCGCCAATGGCGGGACGGTGAGTGGGGCCGGTAGTTATGGGGTGGGCACCAACGTATCGATCACGGCGAGCGCCAATGCGGGCTGGACGTTCACCAGTTGGAGTGATGGTGGCGCCCAGACGCACACCATCACCGTGCCGGCGACGAACTTCAGCTATACAGCGAATTTTAGTGCTTGCACCTACACGTTGGCAGCCAGCAGCACGAATGTCGCCGCCAGCGCCGGCAGTGGCAACGTGGGTGTGACCACGTTGGATGGTTGTAGCTGGAGCGCGGTCAGCAGCACGAATTGGATTCAGACGTCGAGCAGCGGGGCCGGCAGTGGGACCATCAATTATACCTTTGGCGCGAATCCGGCCGGGCTCACGCGGAGCGGGACGATCACGGTGAACGGGCAGACGTTCACGGTCAATCAGGCGGCGGCGACCTGCACGTACACGTTGGCAGCCAGCAGCACGAATGTCGCCGCCAGCGCCGGCAGTGGCAATGTGGGGTTGACCACGTTGGCCGGTTGTGCGTGGAGCGCGGTCAGCAGCACAAATTGGATTCAGACGACGAGCAGCGGGACCGGTAATGGCACGGTGAGCTATGCGGTGGATGCGAATCCGGCCGGGCTCACGCGCAGCGCGACGATCACGGTTGGCGGACAGACGTTCACGGTCAATCAGGCGGCGGCGACTTGCACCTACACCTTGGCAGCGACCAGCACAAATGTGACAGGCCCCGGCAGTGGTAGTGTGGAGTTGACCACTTTGCCCGGTTGCGCCTGGACCGCGACGAGCACAACGAACTGGATTCAGACCACCAGCAGCGGGACCGGCAGCGGGACGATTAATTATACTTTTGTCGCCAATCCAACCGGGCTGGCGCGTAGCGGTACGATCACGGCGAACGGACAAACATTCACGATCACGCAGACGGCACAAATCGTCCCCACCAGTCTCAGCGGGTCGGTGACCAATGCGAGCACCGGGGCCCGGCTGGGCGGGGTCGCCGTGAGCTTGGGCAGTCAACAGGTCACCACCGATCCAAACGGGTTTTACCAATTCAACAGCCTGACTTGTTCGGCGACGACCTTTACCGTGACAGCCAACGGTTACACCGGCATTTATTTACCGGCCTACACGCCGACCTGCCAGAGCTCCAATATTATGAATGTCGGACTGGCTGTTGCCACGACCACGTTCGGCGGCCAGGTCATTGATTTTAATTTCAATTCCGGCACGGGTATTTCCAACGCGGGTGTCTATTGGGGGAGCTTGAGCGCCGGGACCGGCAATAATGGCAATTACCAGGTGAGCAACGCGCCGTGTCTCCAGACGACCAATTTGATTGTCCAGGCGCCCTTTTATGATTCGTACAAGCAGCCGTACACCCCGGGGTGCGGCGGTACCAATGTCCTGCTCGTGTATCTAAGCCGGAGCATTGCCAATCTAACCGGCACGGTGTGGAATGCGCAGACCCAAGCGGGCATTTCCAATGCGGTTGTGGTTTGTGGAACCGTGAGCGCGCTGACGGATCCGAATGGTGCGTACACGCTCCAAAGTTATTGCGGAACGTGGCCGTTGATTGTCAGCAGCCCCATTAGTCAGACATATACCGGCTCGGTTACGGTCAACAATTTCGGGACCAACGTGGCCAACGTGTGGCTGACTCCCAATCCGACGACGTTTGGCGGACAGGTGATCGGCTCCGCGACCAGCGCGGGGCTGCCGAATGCGGCTGTCAGTTGGGGGAATTACCACACCGCGACGGATGCCAATGGCCGGTACCAGTTTGGTGCGGTGGACTGCAATCTGGCGAAATTGGTGGTGGCCTGTCCGGGCTATCAATCGTCCACGCAAAACTATGCGGCAGTTTGTGGCCAGGCCAGTGTCGTGAACGTGCCGCTGACGCCGGCGAATTTGGTCGTTACGAATGTCTGGGCGACTCAGCAGGCGGGCAATACCGTCGCCATTTCCTACAACCTGGTGAATCCATTCGGACAACCGGTCAACGTGGCCGTTGCGGTTTCGACCAACAACGGTCTGACGTTTAACCTGCCGGCCGTAACCTTCACGCCGACGAACGGTTCGGCGGTCACGCCGGGCAATAACCGGAGCATCACCTGGGCGGCTGCGGCCGACTGGAATAATCAAATTTCGGCGGCCATGGTGTTCCGCGTCACGGCGACCGGGGGCGGCCAGACCGGCGCCGCAGTTTCGCCCGCCACGACGATCAGCACCCTGAGCAGTAACGCGCCGCCCCTGATTACGGACGTGACGACGACCGAGACGTATGCCGATCAAACGCCGTATGTCCGCGGGATTTATTCCAATGGATCCCAGCGGGCCTTTTTCCTCAATGGCGTTCCCGGCGTGATTCATCTCCAGGTGCACACGGCTTGGAATGGCCATGCGCCCACCCAATTCCAAGTAACCGGGACGCGCACCAGTTTCACCCAGGCGGCGACCAATGCGACGATCACAATCGATCTGGGCAGTGACTTGAGCAGCGGGGCGGCGTTGAATATCGTGGCGGCCGCCACGGATGGCACGAAGTCGGCTCCGTTCCGTGTCAACTTGGATGTAATCCCGGTTCCGCCGGGTATTCCGCTGCCAGGGTTGAGCTTTAATCCCGCCCTGAGTTGTTACACAATTCCCAACTTTAACGTGGTCGAAGGTGTGGCGGTGTCCGGGCCATTAACGATTCAGGTCCAGGGCCCGGATGTTCCCGGCCAAACGGGCGCTTCCTTCCAGAGCCAGTGGGCAATGGCCGGGAAAATTGGCTTGGATGGTTCGTATTCCGCCAATTTGCAACCCGCGGCTTCGACTGACAATTGGAGCATGGCCGGGTTTGCGATCAAGCCCACAGTCACGGCGGGAATGCAAGGCCAGTGGCAGCCGAGCCAAAACACCTTCAGCGAAAGCGGTTCCGCCACCATCGCCGCGCATTATCAGGTCGCGACCGCAGTCAAACCGTCCGTGGTCGGCTTGCTGTTGCCGGCGACCCTCAAAGGCTATGTCACGGCCAATCAAGTGGCGGGTTTGACATTCTCAGATAATTCGACCAACGGCTGGCAGTTCACCGGTAGCTTCCCGGTTTCGTTGGCGCTCGCGGTAGACAACAGTCTCGGTTATGATTGGAATAACGCGCAAATCTCCATCGTCGGCACGATCACCGCCGGATTTAATTACCCCCAGTCGCTGTTTGTCAGCGGGGTTAGTTTTACGATCGCCTCCGTGGTCAAGCAGCAGTCTCTGGTGTGGGTGTGGGGATCACAGCAGCCGCCCGTCTCGACCTATTATGCAATGCAGCCCGGCACCACCGCTGACCAATTCCGTCAGGAGTTATCCAGGCGCATCGCGCTGGCACTGCCGAAACGTCCGCCGACCTCTGCGTTCCAGTTGATGTCGCGGGACTATCAACACCGGCCGGTCGCCATCAAACAGCGCGCGGGATTGGTGCGCGGGCGCAGCGCCAAACGCCAGGATTTGGTGGCGGCGAGTTCCGGTGTGATTACGCGGAATGTGTTTCCACAGTCGCAGCCCCAGATCGGCGTGAGCGGGACGAATGAAGTGCTCTTGTGGGTGCGGGATAATCCGGCCCGGTTGACTGAAAATTGCATGGAACTGGTCTGGCAGCGCCGGCAGGGCGCGAGTTGGTCCAGTCCGTTGCCCGTGTGGGACAACGGCACCGGCGATGCAGAGCCGGTGGTCGGCGTGCTCTCCAACGGGACAATGTTGGCCGTTTGGCAGAAACAAGCCAGCATTTTGCCGGCGGGCACAAGTTTGGGTGTGGCGTTGACCAACACGGTGATTGCGACTGCGTTGTACGATCCGGCCACGGGATTGTGGGCCACGGCCAACCTGACCAATCCCAACGGTTGTCAGCACACTCCCCATCTGGCGGTGGCGCCCGATGGCACGGCGCTGGTGACTTGGATTGGCAATGCCGGTGATGACACGCTGGGATCGGTTGCCGCGCCCAACACGGTATTTGCGCAACGTTGGAATGGGGCGGGTTGGGATCCGGTCACCGTGCTTGCGGCCCATGTCCCGATGCTGCAAAATTCCACGGTTGCCTACGATGGCAGCCACGGGGTTTTCATCGCCACCGTGGATGGGGACGATAATGAAACCACGCAGGGCGATCAAGAATTGTATGGGGCGACCTTTGCCGATGGATCTTGGAGCGCGTTCACCCGCCTGACCCAGAACGCAGTGCAAGATACCAAACCGCAAGCGCGGTACGACAGCACCGGCCGGTTGTTGGTGGCGTGGTATCAAGGCAGCAATATTGTGATGCGAGCCGGCGATCTGAATTTGCAGGCCGCGTCGGTGGTGGCGAAGTTGGACGGCAATCTGTCTTCCCAGGATTTCACATTGATCACCGGTCCGCAGGGGCAGATTTCCATGGTCTGGGAAGATGTGGCGGCGGATGGCAGCGGGCCGGGACCCAATTTGGTGAACTACGATCCCACGCTGCAAGCCTGGAGTTTGCCGCTGCGATTATTTACCATGCCGAATGAATTGGATCGGGCATTCAGTGGTGCGTATGCGACCAATGGCGCATTGCAGTTGGCGTACAACGCCGTGGACGTGACGCCAGTTGGCGACACGCCGCAATTCGGGCAAGTGGACCTGATGTATCTGGATTACCTGATTGGCCGCGATCTGGCGGTGTCCGCCAGCGACATCAGTCTCGCGCCGGTGGCCGTGCCCGGGCAGCCGGTCACCCTCTCGGCGATCATTCGGAATATCGGTGAATATGGGGCTGCGAATGTGGCCGTGGGCTTCTACGATGGCGACCCAGGTAACGGGGGGCAGCGGATCGGCAGTTTGCAAATCATTCCTGATATTTTTGTCGCCGGCACCAATGTCACTGTCCATGTGCCTTGGATTGTGCCCAACGACAATGTCAGCCACACGGTTTATGTCGTGGTGGATCCCGCCCTGGCCCAGGTCGATCGCAACCGGGCGAATAACACCGCGACATTGTCCGTGCTGGCCCCGGATTTGCAGATCACCAGTTTCACCGTGGGTCAACCGAATGCCACAAATCGACTGCTCAATGCGACCTGCCTGAACCTCGGCGCCATTCCAACCACCCGATCGGTCGCGGTCACGTTCCGGCGCGACGCGATCGACGGTCCGCTGTTGGGCAGCGCGCTGGTCAATCCGCTGCCGACCAACGGCGTGAACGCTGCGAGTCTCCTGTGGGCCATGGCCGGGCAGACGTTCACCACCGGCGTGGTGACCGTGTATGCCATCGTGGATGAAGCCCAGACGATGCCGGCTGCCAGCCCAGATAATAAAACCCGCTCCGCGGCCGTCATGGTCACTCTCGATTCTGTCGGTGATGGCATTCCAGATTGGTGGCGCGCCCGATATTTTGGCGGCACTGGCGCGCTGACCAATTCGAGCTCCTGTGCGGCTTGTGATCCGAATCAAAATGGATTGAGTAATCTTCAGGAATACCGGAGCGGCACGAATCCGACCGATCCCGCCAGTCATCCCGTTCGGCCGGTCATTGCCACAACCAATCCCTTGCCGTTCGGTACCAACGGCGTGGCGTATAGCCAACAGTTCCAAGCCTACAATGGCGTGCCGCCGTATCAGTGGTCGATTGGCTCCGGTAAATTACCGGCCGGATTACAGTTGAATGCGGCCAGCGGTTTGCTCAGCGGCAAGCCGACCGTGTCGGGGATCAGCAATTTCCGTGTCGGCGTGACCGACAGTCAGAAGCTATCCACATCGAACGCCTTCAGCGTGCTGATTCGCAACGCCACGGGGGTCTTGGCGGGCACCTACACCGGGTTGGTGCAGCCGACCGGAACCAATTTGGCGACGCACGCCAGTTCCGGTTTCGCTCAGATCGTCCTCGCCAAGACTGGCGCCTACGCCGGCAACCTGACGTTGGCCGGACGGCGGACGGCCTTCAAAGGCCAGTTTGATGTCACGGGCAATTCAACCAGCACGGTGGCCGGCGTGCGCTTGGTGCTGCATGCGGATGGCGATCACGGACGGATCACCGGGCCGGTGATCGGCACCGGCTTTACTGCGGAACTCCTGGCGGAGCTGCCGGATACCAGTGCGGTGTGGCAGGGGAAATATACATTGATCTTCAGCCCCGTGGATGGGCAGGCGACCAACCTGCCGCAGGGATTTGGGTCGGCGACCTTGACCGTGAGCCGGACCGGTGTCGGCAGTTTGCGCGGCGTGCTGAACGACGGCACACCGGTGTCGGCCACCGCGCCGCTGCTGCAATCCGGTTTGTGGCCGTTGTATGCGAGTTTATATCATCAGGCGGGCGCCTGCCTCGGCTGGGTGAGTTTGGCGACCGATGGGACGGTCGCGGCCACTGTGGATTGGTTTGCACCGGCCAGTCAGGGTTACGCCGCATTCGCCACAACGCTACTGGTGGACGGCTCCGCGTACACGACCGGGCTGCTCCCGGGGATCGGCGTGCCGTGGGATGTGACATTGAGTGGGGGCGGGGTGTCGAACCTTTTCAAGACCGTGACATTCAACGCCGCTTACCGGGGCACCGTGACCCCGGCCGGCGCGGATGCGATGACTCTGAAATTGACGGTGAAGACCGGGCAAATCACCGGGAGCTTCAAGCCCGCAAGCGGCGCGGCGGCGATCCCCTTTACCGGGCTGCTGTTGCAGTCCCAGGGAATGGGCGCCGGGTTATTCAAAACCGCGACCGACCAGACCGGCGGGGTCCTCCTGACACCCGTTCCCTAATCCATTGGAACAACAATCGATTTGCACATTCAATCATTTAGAGGGCATCAACCTATGAAGACTGATTCTTTTACCCAACTCATCCGCCGGCGCTTTTATCTCCTGTTCGGGTTTTGTCTGGTGGCGATTGCGCCGGCGCTGGTCGCTGGCGCAGCGACCAACCAATCGCCGGTGGCGGTTTCCGCCGGCGCTCCGCAATTTGCCCGTGGGCATATCGCGGTGCCTGAAATGCGCCGCCCCCGGCCGGCGGGTGCGCTGCCCAGAATCGCGAGCGTCGGCACTTTGCCGGCGAGCTTCGATCCGCGCGCCCAGAACGGGCTGACACCGGTTGGGAATCAAGGGAACTGTGGAAGTTGCTGGACTTTTGGCGCCTTCGGATCCCTCGAATCCAGCCTGTTACGGTCGTCGGGCCAGGTCAATGCTTTCTCTGAAGATCATCTGAATTCCTTTGGGAAAGGAACCTGTTGCCAAGGGGGCAATCGCTATATGACGACCGGCTATCTGGCGAGTTGGGCGGGTCCGGTCAGCGCGGCGGATGATTCCTATCCGGCCTGTGACATCTCCTATTCCTGCAAAAACGTTTGCGGAGGTGTGGCCACGGCCGCCGTTCGCAACCACGTGCAAGAGGTTTGGTGGCTTCCGGTTCGCGGAGGGGCGCTGGACAACAACACCATCAAACAAGCGGTCTACGCCTATGGCGCCGTGGAAACGGCCATCAATGCCGAGCCGATGGTAACGGCAAGTCAGGTTGCTTATTTCAACTCCCGAACCAGCGCGCTCTGTAATACCAATATTTTCTGGCCCGACCATTCCGTGGACATTGTGGGCTGGGATGACAATTATGCGGTTACCAATTTCACGACGCAGCCAGTGGGGCCGGGCGCGTTTTTGATGCGGAACTCATGGGGTACCAGTTTCGGCAAGGGCGGCTACTTTTGGATTTCGTATTATGATGCCACCGTTGGCTACGACGAAAACACCTTGTACCTGAATGCCGAGGCTCCGGACAATTATACACGAAACTACCAGTCTGATTATTTTTGGAATCATGGATTTGTGGGCTACGGGAATTCGAATCCGGCGTGGGGCGCCAACATCTTTACAGCGGTCGGCGGGGAACAACTGCGCGCCGTCAGTTTTTACACGACGGTCGTGAATGCGCCGTACGTGATTAATGTCTATACCAATGCCAGCGTGAGCCCGCAGGGCGCATTGACCATTGGTAGATTGGCCTGTACTACCAACGGTACCATCACTTGGCCAGGCTACCACACGGTTCGATTGCCACAGGGCGTGGATCTGACGCCAACCGGGCAGTTCGTCATCGCTGTGCAGTTCGCCGGCAACTCGCAGGGGTGCATCCCCGTTGACCCGTATACCTGGAATACGCTGTACAATAGTTATCAAAGTCAGGATGGCCAGTCGTGGGATAATGTGGTGAGCAAAAATCAGGCAATGCTGACCGTTTGTATCAAAGGCTTCACTTATGCGCGTTGCAATCCAACAATCGCGACAACGGTCGCCAAGGTCGGCGCCAACGGGAACAGCGGGAGCGTGACCGTCGCCGCCAACTCCGGTTGCCCGTGGACGGCCACGAGCAACGATGGTTGGCTGAGCCTTACCGCCGGTACCAGCGGCAGCGGGACGGGCATCGTTACCTACGTTTTCACCACCAATACAACGAGCAGTGTGCGCACCGGGACGCTCACCATCGCCGGTCAGACCTTCACTGTCACCCAAGCCTTCGGGAGTGGCATCTTCAGCCTCGCGACCAACACCGTCGCAGTCGGCGCCATCGGGAACAGCGGGAGCGTGACTGTTTACGCCGTCAGCAGCTTCCAGTGGACAGCGGTCGCGAATGATTATTGGCTGGGGATTACCAGTGGCGCCAGTGGCAGCGGCACCGGGATTGTTACTTTTGCGTATTCAACCAACGCAGTCTGTAGCGCCCGTTCCGGTTCCCTCACGATTGGCGGACAAACCGTCACGGTCAACCAAGCCGCCGGCACTGGCACCTTGGTCCTCCTCATCAACGGCACCCCAACAAACGCGGCCACTGCCGGCGCCACCGCATCCTGTGGACTTGTGCAAATCGGCACCACGCCCGACAGTCAAACTTGTCCTTGGACCGCGACGGCCAATAACGATTGGTTGAGCATTTCCTCCGGAGCTGACGGTATCGGTCCCGGTTGGGTTAAGTACTGCTGCGCTGGTAACCCTGCCTGTGGTCCGCGAACCGGCACACTGACCATTGCCAGTCAACCCGTCACGATTACCCAAGCCGGCGGGAGCGGCACCTTCACGCTCTCGCCAACGACGACCACCGCCGCGGCCACCGGGAAGAGCGGGAGCCTGACCGTTTTTGCCAGCAGTACTTGTCAGTGGACAGCGACCAGCAACAACGGCGATTGGCTGAGCATTACCGGGGGGGCGAGCGGCAACGGCACCGGTACCGTGAGTTACACTTGCACCGCCAATTCCTCCTGTAGCCAGCGGATCGGTACCCTGACCATTGCCGGCCAGACGTTCACAGTCACCCAAGCCGGCGGGATCGGTTCCTTTAGCCTCTCGACAACCAGCGTCACCGTCGGCGCCCCTGGCAACAGTGGCAGCGTGACCGTCTCCGGTAGCAGCGGTTGTACGTGGACCGCGACCAGTAACAATGACTGGTTGAACATTACTGCGGGGGTGATCGGCAGCGGGGCCGGCACGGTCAATTACACGTGCGCTGCTAATCCGTCGTGTGCCGCGCGCAGCGGGTCGCTGATGATTGCCGGGCAAACCGTCACGATCAATCAAAACGGCACCCCCGGTATTTTTAGTCTTTCTGCCACGACCACCTCGGTCGGCGCCGTCGGGAGCTGCGGCAGCGTGACCGTTTACGGCAACAGCGGTTGCCCTTGGGTGGCGACCAGTGGCAATAGCTGGCTGGCCATTTCCCCTGGCAGTGGCAGCGGCACCGGGACAGTTACCTATTGTTACGCCACCAACACGATTCCGACCGCGCGCAGCGGTTCGCTGACGATTGCCGGGCAAACCTTCACGGTCACTCAAGCCGGCGCCAGCGCCAGCGGCAGCTTCAGTCTCTCGACGACCAACGTGGCCATCGGGGCCGTCGGGAACTGCGGCAGCGTGACTGTTTACTCCACGGGTAGTATCCCCTTCACGGCGACCACGAGTAACAGTTGGTTGCGCATCTCCGCCATCACCGGCGCCGGGGCTGGCAACGGGAATGCGGTCGGTAGCGGCAACGTCACCGTGATCGTCAATTACTGTTGCGACACCAACCCGGCGTGCGGCGGGCGCATCGGCTCCCTGATCATTGCCGGCCAAACCGTCACGGTCACTCAAGCCGGCGGCACCGGCACATTTACCCTTTCGGAAACCAACGCGACTGTCAGCGCTGCCGGTAATTGTGGGAGTGTGCTGGTCTCCACCACGGCCGGTTGCCCGTGGACCGCGACCACCACGAATAACTGGCTGAGTATTGCCAGCGGGGCCAGCGGCACCGGGACCGGCGTGGTCAACTACTGTTACACCACCAACCTCACCAGCAACGTGCGGACCGGTTCACTGACCATTGCCAGCCAGAAGTTCACACTGATTCAAACGGGACTCCCCCCGGTGACGATTACGGTTGTGACGAATTCGGTCGAAGGCACGGACGGCGCGGCGCGGTTTAGCCTGCCCCAGGGCGCGTTGGCGCGCCCGGCCGGTCTGTCGGGCGAGTTGACCTCACTCGGCGGTTTTCCGATTATCCCGGTCGGCGTGGGGGTCAGCTTTATTGCGGAAGGGACCGGCCTGACTTGTGCCTGGAACTTCGGCGATGGCAGCACCAGCACCGATTGCAACCCGGCGCATGTCTATACCAACTGCGGTCCGCACAATGTGCAGCTCGCGTTGAGCGATGGCACCCTCACCCTGGTTTCCAACCAGACGGTTGTCGTGGCCTGCGATCTGGCGATGACCGGCTTGAAGCTCAACCTTAACTTCGCCCGGCACACCGCCGCCTGTGTGGCCACTGCCCGCCTGTCGCTGGCGCCAACGTTTAGTGTGACCAACCAGGTTCTCGTGCTCGACGTGGCCGGCGCCCAGAGCACGTTTGTCCTCAACAACGCTGGCCGTGGCATCAATTCGCAAGGCGTCTGTCGATTGGTCTACCAACGCGCCACCGGCGATTGGCAGTTGACCGCGAATCTTGTGGGCGATGCCACGTGGCTCACGGCCTGGGCCGAAGCCGGGCTGAGTAACACCACGGTGCGCTGGCCGGGTCGCGTCGTGGCGGTCCCCGTGCAACTGCTGGTGGGCACCGATGCCGCATTGGCAACGACCAACCTGCACTATACCGCCACCACCGGGCGGACCGGTCAGACACGGTAAACACCGGACCCAATAAACCAACGGGAAAGTCGGCGTCGCATGCGGCGCGGTATCGGTGCTGATTGCCTGACCCTGGGGATTGATTTATTTTTTGACAACAACCCAAAGGGCAACGATTGTCACCTGCGAAAGATAAAATGGGTAAATTAAATATTGAACTTTGTCCGGAAACGGGGATTTGTTCCATTGTTAAAAGCGATGGCACCAAGGTGGATCTGCTGCCCGATGAGGTGGACTCTTTACGTGCTGCGGCTGCGCAGCCGGAGACCGCCCGGCAAACCATTGCTGATGTGGATGCGGATTTTGCCAAGACGCTGCAGCCGGAAGAACTCCAACAGCTCGCGGCGGAATTGCGGTAAGCCCCGGTCGTCACTTCGGGGACCTCAGCACCATGAACACCATCCCCGCCAGCGAGTTTGCAGTCGCCCCGGAACAAACCGCAGATTATCACCGCGACGGGTATTTGATCGTGCGCAAACTATTCGGAGCCGACGAGGTGCAGGCGATCCGTGCGAAGTTCGATGCAATCGGCGAGGCGGGTCAGCCGATCGCCGGTTATTGGGTGCCGGACCGAAGTCCGGCTGCGGCCACCGATCCGTTGCGCCGCTACCCCCGGGTGATGCAACCACATCGATATGATGCGCTGGCACTTCGGTACCTGCTGGATGCCCGGGTGCACGCGGTCCTGTTGGCGTTGCTCGGGGAAGAGCCGGTTGCCGCTCAGACGATGTTTTATTTCAAGCCGCCCGGCGCCCGTGGTCAGGCCTTGCATCAGGATAATTTTTATCTCCACGTCCAACCGCACACCTGCATGGCCGCTTGGACAGCGATTGATGCGTGTGGCCCGGACAACGGTTGTCTCTACGTTGTGCCCGGGACTCATCAGGAGCAGATTGTTTGTCCCGATACCGCCGATGCCAGCGAAAGCTTCACAACTCACCTGGTTCGGGTGCCCGGGAATAAGAAGGCGATCCCGGCGGAAATGGCGCCGGGGGATGTATTATTTTTCAATGGGAGCCTCATTCACGGGTCGCCGCCGAACCGGTCGGCTACCCAGTGGCGCCGGGCGTTTATTTGTCACTACCTGCCGAAACGATCGAGCGCAATTGCCAGCGTTTACAAGCCACTCTTGGATTTTGCTGGTCACGACGTTTCCAAACTGATTGCCGACAGCACGGCTGGGGGGCCGTGTGGGGCCGAGTTTAAGAGCGGGGGCGCTGCCGGGCCATGGCACTGAGTCGGTGAATCTCGTCCGGAAGTGGACTTCCGCCGCCTGATCGCATCCCGGATGGGCTGGGGCAGGTGGGATTTCTACCGAAAAAAACGCTTCGACCAGCCGCCGTCACCGGTATGCAGAAAATTCTTCAACTGATACTCGACTCCTTTCACACCGTTGATGAGACGCAACTGCCGATGCATTTCGTGTAACAACTCATAATTCACGTTCCGTTGCCCTTCGCCCATGATGTCCGGATAACAAACCCGTCCGTTCAGGGTCAGAATCCCCCGTTCCAAGCGTAAGTGGAGCACGGTTGTGTCGAGGCGCAACCGAACGAGTACCCGGTGGGCTTCCTTGATCGGCGTTGATTCTGCTGGCATGCCCGAATCTTGTTCTGGCGGGCACAATTGTCAAGTCCGACCAGTGGTATTGGCGCTGACAATCCAGCGAGCAGGAATCCAGCTTGTCCAAGATTCAGAGTGGTGCTATCTTCGCTTATACTTCCATGGCGTCACCTGTTTCACTGAATGTTCACAACCCTTGTTATGGGCGCATTTTGCGTTGGCGATTGACCTATGTCGTGATCGCCTCCCTGCTGTTGATTCTCGATTACGAGAGTAGTGCATTGATTCAATTCCCGATTACTTTCGTGATTCCAGTGATTTTAGCTTCCTGGTTCTGTGCCCCCCACATTGGCTATCTCTTTGCGGTTGGAATGGCCGTGGTGCGACTGAGTTTCGATATCGTTTGGGATAGTTCCGCCCTGTTGCAGTCTGGAATTGTGAACGCCTTCATCAATGTCAGTGTCCTGGTGTTTATTGCCTACATCACCAACAAAGCGGTGCGCCTGATGCGCGAGGTTAAAGTTTTGCAGGGAATTCTCCCCACCTGTTGCTTCTGCAAGAAAATCCGGGACAAGGATGACCATTGGAAGTCGATGGAGGTCTACATCGAAACCCGAACCGATGCCCAGTTTAGTCACGGAATCTGTCCCGACTGCGCGCAACTGCATTACGGCGATATTCTGAAGAAGACCGTCCCGCCCCATTGATTCTGGCAGGCTTGGTTTGCTTGACGCCTGTCGCTAATTACAGTATCAACGAGCCGACACCAGCCCCCGTCTTTGGTCGGACCGACTTGGATTTCTGACTCGCTCTTGATCGTTCGACTGGGTGGCAGCGGTGGCCAAGATTTGAATTTCGCACGCGATTGGCTCGGCCAATGCAGCGAATAAGCGGCAGATTTACGCAGCTTTTTTTGGATTCAGGTGTTATAGTAAAAACAACGTGGAGATTTATCGATGTATGCACGCAAGTTAGGGCCGCGCGCCGAATATCGGGAAGAACAAGGCCGCCGGGTCACCGCGGCGCTTTGTCTGGCAGAGAAATATCGCAAGCTGAAATCT
>Ga0209083_1002302_pt1 | contig 18454 bp, 16 predicted proteins | sample AM7aDNAmetaG_FD_184132 | JGI IMG/M metagenome (GOLD analysis project Ga0209083, IMG submission 184132) | Freshwater microbial communities from Finland to study Microbial Dark Matter (Phase II) - AM7a DNA metaG (SPAdes) (version 3) | ecosystem: Environmental > Aquatic > Freshwater > Lake ...
TGCCCGAATGCATATTTTTTTTCGAGCAAATGTAAGTCAATTCAAATCAAAAAATCAAAGAACGGATCTATATTTCTGTATTTCAATACAATACAGATGTATGTTAAAAGTTAACGCAACGCTACTATAAGAAAATTTTGAATTCAACGTCAATATAGTAAACAACTCTTTTCAAATAACCCAAACAATTAACCATTTATTTAAAGAACAAAATTATGAAAACAAGTAAAACCAAAAGAGTATTTTTACTCGCAGGCTTAGTACTTTTAGGTACACAGTTATTTGCTCAGAATTCTTTCGAAATCAGAGGTAAAATTATTAAAAGTGACAGACCTGAAGGAAATCATGCTTCCGTGACACTGCTGGATTCAAAATCCATGGAAATTGTAGCCGATGAAACCTGCAACGAAAACGGCGAATTTGTAATTGAAGGACTTAGCAAAGGAAATTATATCCTTCTGGTTCAGAAACCCGGATTTGCAAAACCTGAAAAACGTATGATTAGCATTTCTGACAAAGGAGCAGTTGTACAAACTGCCGATCTGGGAATAAAAAGCCCGACTTCGGCAACTAATGGAATCTTGTAAAAGCTCCAACAAACTTAACTATGAAAAAATCCTCCGGCTTAACCTGTCGGAGGATTTTGTATATTCATACAATTAAATAGGTTTTGACCAAAATTTTCATTTAATTTGTAATCGAATTTTTAATTCTACCACCATGTCAAAACCAACGTTTGCTCTTTTCCTTTTTTTGATGTTTTGTTCCTCATTTTTTGCTCAACAATTCAAAGACGATTTTACTGACAAAGCTTGCCGTGTCGATTTTCATTTTTGTGGAAATAAAGAAAAAACAGCTGTTTTTCTCGATAAAATAAAGCAAGAGCCATTTTGGGGTGGAAGACACGGACATTTTTCAACTGACCTGAATTTGGGCGATTTCCGGTTTCGAGTACTCGACAGCCTGACCAATCAGCTCATATATATAGATGGATTCAGTTCACTTTTTCACGAATGGCAATCCACTGCTGAAGCGATTAAGACATCGAAATGTTTTGAACAAACCATACAGTTTCCATTCCCTCAACGAGCTGTAAATCTAATATTTGAAAAAAGATTAGATTTTGATAACTGGCAGGAACTGTTTAGCTATTCACTTTCTCCAACAGACAAACTGATTCAAAAAACTATTCCGAAAGCTGTACCTGTTAAAATCATTTCCAAAACCGTCGCTCCTGAAAAAGCGATTGATATTGCGGTAATTGCTGAAGGTTATTCGGCTAAAGAGCAACAAAAATTCTTCAAAGATGCTCAACGATTAGCAAACAATTTGTTGACTCACGAACCATTTAGCAAATACAAAAACCGAATCAATATTTACGCTATAGCTGCAGCTTCTGGTCAATCAGGAATTTCTCTGGCCAAGGAAAGTGGTTGGAAAAACACTGCAGTTGGGTCACACTTCTATACTTTTTACGAAGCACGTTACCTGACAACTGAAAACTCATTCAATTTACGTGATTTAGCTGCGTTGGTACCATACGATGCTATTTATGTGCTGGCCAATACATCTACTTACGGTGGTGGAGGTATTTATAATTTTTATGCGCTCACGGCTGCGGATAATAAGCTGGCAACACAAGTAACGGTACACGAATTCGGTCATTCATTTGCAGGTTTGGCCGATGAGTATTTTTATGATAAAGACGTACTGGATGGAACATATGATATCAAAAAAGAACCCTGGGAGCCAAATATCACTTCATTGGTTCAGTTTGACAAAAAATGGAGAAAGAAAATACCAGATGGAACGGCGGTTCCAACTCCGCTGAGCGATACAATTAAAACCAACATTGGTGCATTTGAAGGTGGTGGTTATTTGAAAAAAGGAATATATCGCCCTTGCTTCGATTGCCGAATGAAGACTAACAAAGCTCCTGAATTTTGTCCGGTTTGCAAAGAAGCTGTAGAACGAATGATTTTATTTTTGACAGAAGAGTAAAGTTTAAAATTTACTTTGCATTTAACCACAGATCGTAAAGTTTAAGGACTTTCTTAATGTCTTTAAAGTTCAGATTATCGGGTATTCCTTGTAAAAATCGTTTATCAAAATTATATTCAGCAAGCAGATCCCTAACTGTATTATATTTGTGGGTTTTCTGAACCTTTATTAAACTCTTTGTTGGAGAAAACAGAAATAAATCAGTAAAAGAGATTTCGGGACTTTCTGTTCTGGTCATATTCTGATTAGTAACAAAAAGATTATCCTGATAAAGCTCTAAGTAACCTTTATATAATAAACAAAGAAACCGATTCTGTTTTGATTCAGATTCAGTCATGCTATTTCTTTCAATCTGAAAACTTTTGAAGATGTAATGTACACCTTTAAATCTGAAATCAAATTCCCGAATATTTTCAGGATAAAAAGTCCTGAATTTTGTATCATTATTTGCCTTAAACGATACCTTTGAATTAAAACAATTTTGATCTGTATCAAAAATTCCAACTCTAAACAAAAATATATTATCATGAGCCTGAATTGTTCCACAGATTGTATCATTTTTAAGGGTTACAATATATCCGGGAACTTGATTTGCAGATACTGGCTGAATTACAAAGCATAATAATACAACCAAAATCAGACTATAGAAACTAAGAAATTGTTTGGTCATCTTATATAATTTATTCCAGATACAAATAATCACAATGAACTAAAGGCTTTTGGTTCTTTTTACCTAACATTTCGCGGGATTTCTCACTGTCGTACTGGGCTTTACCAATGCCAAGTGATTTGCCTTTGTGATTGATAATTTTCACAATATCGTCCTTTTCAAAATCACCAATGATAGCTGTAGCACCAATCGGCAACAAACTCACTGCCTTGTCACCTGTCAAGACATTAGCCGCATTCTCATTCACATGAATTTCGCCTTTGGCAAAGCCTTCGCTGTGTGCAATCCATTTTTTTACACTAGAAACTTCCACTTTGCCAGGAATAAAGCGAGTACAAACTGTATCTGTTTTTTTGTCAAGCAGTTGAAGCAAAATTCCATCCAGCTTGCCATTGGCAATAACCACTTCTATGCCTTCGTCTGCTATTTTCCGGGCAATACTTGTTTTGGTCAGCATACCGCCACGCCCAAAGCTGGATTTTGAACTTTCAATAAAATCGGAAATATCTTGTCCCTTTTCAATCTGACGAATCACTTTCGATTCAGGTTTGGAAGGTGAACCGTTATAAATACCATCAATATTACTCAGAATAATCAAGGCATTCATGTCCATCATCGAAGCAATAAGGCCTGAAAGTTCGTCGTTGTCAGTAAACATAAGCTCCGTTACCGAAACCGTATCATTCTCATTTACAATTGGAATCACCTTATTGTCGAGCATCACCCGCATGCAATTCCGTTGGTTGAGGTAATGTCGACGACTACTGAAATTTTCCTTCATAGTGAGCACCTGCCCAACCATAATACCATGTTCTCGAAATAAATCGTAGTAATGATTAATCAGTTTCGCTTGTCCGACAGCCGAAAAAAGCTGGCGTTGATCCACCACATCCATCTTTTTAGTAATGCCCAACACACTGCGCCCCGACGCAACAGCACCCGAAGAAATCAACACAATCTCCACACCTTTTTTATGCAACTGTGAAATCTGATCCACCAATGCCGACATCCGGGTGATATCAAGTGTTCCGTCAGCACGTGTCAACACATTACTTCCTATTTTTACGGCTATTCTTTTATATCTAAGAGTCATAAATCTGCCCCCTAACCCCCTAAAGGGCGAATTGTAAGTAATACATTATTTCAAATTTTATTTTTCACATATCAAAGTCCCCTAAAGGGGGATTTAGGGGGCTTCCATATAAACCACATGCATCAATGTTGTTCCCACTGCATTTAGGGTAGTTTTATCTACTTTATCCATCGTGTCGTGTGTTGTATGCCAAAACGTTCCAAATCCAGTTCCTGATTTTGGATCATACTGAATTATGTCAATCGTTGGAATTCCGATAATTTTATTTACGAATATATGATCGTCGGTTATTGCACCTCCTTTTTCGTTGATGAAAAACTGTCCGAAACCCTGACTCTGAGCTGTTGACCAAACTTTTTCGACCACATTTCCTGCGTAATATTCTGAAGCTTGTTCGCGATAAAAAGTAGCTTGCCTTCCACCTACCATATCTAGTAAAATACCAAAACGAGCAGAATAACCTGGCACATGAGGTGATTTAGCCCAATACTGAGTTCCAAGGCACCACGAATTTTCGCTGTTACCACCCGAAGCACTTTCCGGCTGGCCATAATCTTCCGAATCACAAAAGAAAATATCAACACCAACTGTTGGTTTTTCTCTGGACATTAATCGCGCCATTTCGAGCAACACTCCCACTCCACTTGCACCATCATTCGCAGCCATTACAGGTTTTTTACGGTATGCAGGATTAGGGTCGTGATCAGCCCATGGTCGTGAATCCCAGTGCGAAAGGAGCAAAATACGTACTTCAGCTTTCGGATTAAATAAACCTATAATGTTGACTGATTTCAAAACCGTTCCGTCAAAAGCACTCAAATCAACTTTTTGTTCAATCACTTCTGCACCAAAGCGTTTTAATTCGGCCGATAAATAAGCAGCACATGCTACATGAGCTTTTGTGTTAGGAACTCTGGCACCAAACTCTACCTGATTTTTGGTAAATAAATAAGCTGAGTCGGCATTAAAAGTGGGAACATTAATGGCTTTGGCCTGACTTTGAACATTTTTAGGTGTTTGAGTGCAGGCTATTAAATACAAAACTGAAAGTAAAACGAAGATATTTTTTTTCATGTGCAACTAAATGAGCCACAAAGATAGAAAATAACTAATTAAAAAAATAAATAATGACCAATTAATAATTCGCATTCCCAAGAAATAAAAGAAAAGCACAGTCGTTAAAACGACTCTACTAAATTTGGGAAATTACTCTTTTGATTCTCATTTGAAAAATATTAATCATTCGGTTTAAACAAGGGTTTGAATTTAAAGATTCGAGAATTTGGTTGTAATTCTGGAAACTATACGAAATGGAATGAAACAGATTCCATCCCAATCCCCTATAAATAACTGATAATCTTTAAATTTAACTAAAATCAAAACTACATTTACAGCAAACAAAAATTTCTTTGTATCTTTGAACGTTTTAAGCTAAACACAAAATATCAAACACGAAATAATAATTAATCAATGAAACGATTCAAATCACTGAACAACATCTTCGGATGGGTGGCTTTCGCAATAGCTGCCGCCACTTACCTGCTCACGATGGAGCCTACTGCAAGCTTTTGGGATTGCCCGGAGTTTATATCATCGGCTTTTAAATTAGATGTTGGGCATCCTCCAGGAGCACCTTTCTTTATGTTGATGGGTCATCTTTTCTCCTTATTTGCAAAGGATGTGACGCATGTGGCTTATATGGTGAACTCACTTACGGCTTTGTGTAGTGCTTTTACCATTTTGTTCCTGTTTTGGACCATCACGCATTTGGCACGTAAAATAGTTATCAAAACAGAGGAGGATTACACTACCGGTAATATCATAGCCATTATTGGTGCAGGTTTGGTAGGTGCTTTAGCTTATACTTTCTCTGATACATTTTGGTTTTCGGCAGTCGAAGCAGAAGTGTATGGTTTCTCGTCTTTGTTTACCGCACTGGTTTTCTGGCTTATTTTGAAATGGGAAGACAATGCTGATAATGCAGGTTCGGATCGTTGGTTGATTTTCATTGCCTACATGATGGGTTTATCCATCGGAGTTCACATTCTGAACTTGTTGGCCATTCCGGTGCTTGTGTTGGTTTATTATTTTAAAAAATATACGCCTACCGTCAAGGGAACGCTTATTGCATTAGTTGCTGGAGTAATTATTCTGGCGGCAGTATTGTATGGAGTTATTCCGGGGTTCATTGAAGTAGCGGGATGGTTCGAATTATTATTTGTCAACAAAATGGGATTTGGTTTCAATACCGGATTGTATGTATATATCCTACTCACTATCGCTTTTATTGGCTGGGGTGTTTACGAATCCTATGTCAATAAAAACTACTGGCGCATGATTATTGCCTTTATCGGGGCTGTTACATTGGTTGGTGTTCCATTCTTTGGAAGCCATATTATATTAGGAATACTTTTAATTATTGGAATGGGTATTTTCTTTTACTATCGTAAAGGAAAAATCAGTCCACGCTGGTTGAATACCGTGTTATTGATGATTGCGGTACTTTCTATCGGTTACTCGTCATATGCAGTTATCGTGATTCGTTCAACCGGTAATCCGACAATGGATCAGAATAATCCGGATAATGTATTTTCATTGAAATACTACCTGAACCGCGAACAATACGGTGACACGCCGCTGCTTTATGGTTCTACCTACAATGCTCCGGTAAAACTCCGGATAGATGGTAATATGTGTGTACCGGAACAAAAAACAGGAGCTCCAACCTATACTCAAAAACCCAAAACTTCGGCTGCTGATAAAGATGAATATATCATTACCGGTTACAAAACGGATTACGTAATGGATGAACGTTTTGATATGGTTTTCCCACGAATGTACAGCACTACGCCCCAACATATTGAAGCATACAAACTTTGGGGGAAAATTGAAGGAGAAAAGATTGATTACGATTATTGCGGACAGCAAAAAAGTGATATAAAGCCTACTTTCCTCGAGAATATGCGCTTTTTTTTCGAATATCAGGTGAATTTTATGTACCTGCGTTATTTTATGTGGAACTTTAGCGGTCGGCAGAATGATATTCAGGGTTATGGCGAAATTGACCGTGGTAACTGGATTACCGGTATCGGGTTTATTGATAATCTGCTGGTTGGCGACCAAACCAAACTACCATCCGAGTTGAAAGATAATAAAGGGCACAATGCGTATTATCTGTTACCATTGATACTCGGAATTCTGGGTATGGTATTTATGATTTATGGCGGTAAAGAAGGAATTGAAAGTTTTTGGCTGACCTTCCTGTTCTTTTTAATAACCGGATTAGCCATTGTAATTTACCTGAATCAGACACCATACCAGCCACGTGAGCGTGACTATGCGTATGCAGGTTCATTCTATGCATTCTGTATCTGGATTGGATTTGGTGTGCTGACTATAATCAAAGCTATTGATACTTATTTACCAAAAGTGCCACGTACAATAAGTGCTGTGTTAGTCACCTTAGTTTGTCTGTGTGTTCCGGCTCTTATGGCCCAACAAAACTGGGATGACCATGATCGGAGCAACCGTTACACCTGTAGCGACTTTGGTCAGAATTACCTGGCTTCGTGTAAACCAAATGCTATTATTTTTACCAACGGAGATAATGATACTTTCCCGCTTTGGTATAATCAGGAAGTAGAAGGAAAAGGAACAGATATTCGTGTCTGTAACCTCAGCTACCTGCAAACCGACTGGTATATCGGACAAATGCAACGTGGTGCATACAAATCAGCTCCACTGCCAATTTCGTGGCAGCCGAAGGATTATGTAGCCGGTAAAAATGAAGTGCTTTGGGTGGAAGATATTCTGCAAAAGCCACTGGACATGAAAACGGCCTTCGATTTTATTCTGAGTTCCGATTCGTCAACTAAAATGAAAGGTGAATCATTTATTCCGGCTAAACAATTATTTCTGCCGGTAGATGCTCAGGAAGTTATCAAAAACGGTGCTTTACCTGCAAATCGTGCTTCCGAAATCGTTCCACAGATTAATGTGGATCTGAAAAGACGCTTGACCAAGAGCGAATTGATGATTCTTGAATTGTTGAAAGAAAACCATTGGAAACGCCCGATCTACTTTGCTGTAACAGTAGGAGATGATTATTACCTGGGACTAAACGATCATTTTGAACTCAGCGGATTGGCTTATCAGATATTACCGGTGGGCGTAAAAGGTGCAGGTCCAAGTGTTAATGTGGATGAAATGTACAACAATATGATGAACAAATTCAAATATGGAAATATCTCTAATCCTAAAATTTATCTGGATGAAAATACAGCACGTATGTGTCACACCCATCGCATGATGTTTGCTCAGTTAATTGGAGCATTGATGGCAAAAAATGATACTGTTCGCGCTCAAAAAGCTCTAGATTATTGTAATAAAATGATTCCTGGAACAACCGTTCGTCATGATTATATGTCAACTCAACTAGCAGATTATTATTTGAAATTGCATCAACCTGCTAAAGCAGATGCTATTTTAGATGCCGTTGCTAAAGATTGTGTTGAATACCTCGACTGGTACTTTAGCTTAAACAAAGAGCAACAAAATAGTGTTTCAAATCGCATCGGTCACAATATGGCAGTTCTGCAACAAGTATTGCGCGTTAGCGATGAGGCAAAACAAAAAACCATTCTGGATAAATATATGCCTTATTATATGAACTTCAGCAAACGCGTTCAAATGTAAATGAAAGTCAGGTTTCCCGATATACTTCGTCCTTTTTTGGGGAAACTTGTTTGGCGTAAAGATTCATCGGAGAAAGTGATTTATCTCACTTTCGATGATGGACCTGTACCCGAAGTCACACCACAAGTGCTTCAAATTCTGGCACAATCCGATATCAAAGCCACTTTTTTCTGCGTGGGTGAGAATGTACAGAAATATCCAGAAGTCTACTCAAACGTCCTGCAATCAGGTCATAATACAGGCAATCATACTTTCAATCACCTGAAAGCATTTTCTGTCCCGTCTGCTGAGTATGTTGAAAATGTGCAGAAAGCTTCCTGTTATATTCAAAGCAAGCTATTTCGTCCACCACATGGTCAGATAACTCATCGCTTAAGAAAATTACTTCAAACTGATTTTCATATTATTATGTGGGATTTACTCACCTGCGATTACGATAAAACAGTATGTCCGGCAACGATTTTGAAAAATATTAAACGTTATTCCCGAAATGGTTCTATCGTGGTTTTTCACGATTCAATTAAGGCTAAAGATAATGTGTTGAATGTACTTCCTGCTGCAGTTGAATGGTGGAAAAGCGAAGGATATAGATTTGGAATACTTTAAATACTGAATAATTTTCTTCATTTACTGCTTACTGTTTACCGCTTACTGATAACTGATAACTGATATGAAAGAATCCATTCTCCATTTTGTCTGGCAAAATAAACTTTTCAGGGCTCACAATCTGGAAACTACAGAAGCTGAAACAGTGGAAATAATTGATGTCGGAAGAATCAATACCGATGCCGGACCTGATTTCTTTAACGCCAAAGTAAGAATAGGCGAAACGGTTTGGGCAGGAAATGTCGAAATTCACAGCAACTCGTCCGACTGGAATAAACACAATCACCAAACCGATAATGCATACAATAATGTTATTTTGCACGTAGTACATAAAGCTGATGGCAAAGTGTACAGAGCCGATGGCGAGTCTATTCCTCAACTGGAACTAACATTTTCAAAACAAATTGAAGATAATTATGAGCAATTATTCAGCGAAACGAAATGGATTCCATGTGCCGATAAGATAAACCTTATTCCTTCTATTTTTATACAAAGCTGGAAAAATGCGCTGCTAACTGAGCGGCTGGAACAAAAAATGAGTGCTATTGAAGACCTACTAAGTGAAAATAATCAGCACTGGGAAGAGGCTTTTTATATAACACTGGCACGTAACTTTGGCTTTGGAACAAATAGTCAGGCATTTGAAAGTCTGGCAAAATCATTGCCCATATCAGTCTTGGGAAAACACAAAGACAATTTATTTCAGTTGGAGGCTTTGCTCTTTGGTCAGGCAGGATTATTGACTCTAAATGAAATCGATTCGTATGCTGTTGAGCTTCAAAAAGAATATAATTTTCTTAGGTTGAAGTTTGATTTAACTCCAATCGATGGTTCTCAATGGAAATTATTACGTCTTCGACCCGATAACTTTCCGCATATTCGTATTGCACAATTTGCCGCTCTGATTCATTCATCTTCTAAGTTATTTTCAAAAATCGTTGAACATCCGGAAATAAAATACCTGAAACAATTATTTGCTTGCGAACCTTCATCTTTTTGGAAAAATCATTATTTGTTTGCCGATGAAAGTCCTGTGAAAAACAAGAACTTAGGCATTCAGTCAGTGAATAGCATCTTGATTAATACCGTAATTCCGTTTTTGTTTTGCTATGCCAGCCATAAAAATGACGAGGAACTGAAAGACAAAGCTGTACAAATTCTGGAGCAAATTCCGTCCGAACGTAATTCGATAGTCACAAACTGGCAAAATATCGGATTATCTTCTAAGTCCGCTTACGATTCACAGGCTTTATTACAATTAAAAAAGCAGTATTGCGACAAAAAAAAATGTTTGCGATGCAGGATTGGACATAAAGTGCTAACGCTTCAGAAGGAAAGTTTATAAAGTCGGAAAGTGTTAAATTTAAAAAGTAAGTGATATGAAATTTGATCGATTTGAAGATATTCATGCGTGGTAAAAGGCAAAAACACTCACAGTTCGAATTTATCAGCTTTTGGAACATAACAAAGATTATGGGTTTAAAGACCAGATACAACGAGCTTCAGTTTCAATAATGAATAATATAGCAGAAGGATTTGAACGTAAAAGTAACAATGAGTTTAAATACTTCTTATTCATTTCAAAAGGTTCTTGTGGGGAGGTTCGTTCGATGCTTCTGTTGGCTAATGAGTTGAAGAAATTGGAATCGAAAGATGCTTTGGAATTATATGGAATTGCTGAAGAAATTTCTAAAATGCTTTCGGGTCTCATTAAAACCTTATAACTTTACAAACTTTCTAACTTTAAGAACTTTAAGAACTTTACAACTTTATGAACTTTCAAATTATCAAACATATTATTGTCTCGCTGGTAATCAGCCTACTGGTTTATGCCTGTGCCAATCATGGAAGTGGACCAACCGGCGGACCAAAAGATACTACTCCGCCTAAGGTAATGCGGTCGTCACCCTTGAACGGCTCGTTGAATTTCAAAAAGAAAGTGATTCAAATTGATTTTGATGAAATGGTTTCCATCGATAAACCCAATGACAATATCATTATTTCACCGCCACAGCAAAAGCCACCCGATGTAAAATCCTATGGTAAAAACATAGTAGTGAATTTCAATGAGAACCTGATTGATAGTACAACCTACACTATCAATTTTGGAAATGGAATTGTAGATTTAAATGAGAAAAACGCATTGAAAAACTACCATTTCTCATTCTCTACCGGAAATCAGATTGACACTTTACAGTTATCAGGAACAGTTATTAATGCTGAAGATTTAAATCCGCTCCAGGGAATTATTGTAGGGATTTATAAGGAAATGGAAGACTCAGTATTCTTCAAAAAACCTTTTCTGCGCATCGGTCGAACCGATGAAACAGGAAGGTTTACTATTAGCAATATCAAAAAAGGAAAATACAAAGTATTTGCGTTGGGCGATGCCAATCACGATTATTTCTTTCAGCCGGGCGAAAATCTGGCTTTGTGTGATTCGGTGATTACTCCTGCTTTCCGAAGAGAAGAGATGAAAGATACTACTTGGATAGATTCAACACATATTGACACTATCCGGACCTATATGGGGACGCATTATTTGCCTGATAAGCTTTCGCTCAGCTTGTTTAAAGAAAATAAAAAGCGACAGTATTTTGTGAAGTACGAACGAAAAGAACCTTTTGTTTTTAGTATATTTTTTAATGCTCCTGCAGCAAAACAGCCGGAAATGACGCCACTAAATTTTAAGTGGGACAAAAAATATATTCTTCAGAAAAATCAAAATAACGACAGCTTAACTTATTGGATTTCGGATTCGACGGTTTGGAAAATGGACACCCTTCAGTTCAAGATGAGCTATTTAAAATCGGATTCAGTGTTTAATCTGAAACCGGCCACTGACACTATTAATGTGGCCATGCGAAAGTTTCGCATAAATTTGAAAGCGAAAACGAGTAAAATTGTCCTAAAAAAAGAGCCCCTGAAGTTCAATAGCAATATTGCAGCCACTTTTGAAGTGTTTAATCCGATAACATTGAACTTTGAAGCACCATTGGCAACAATTGATGTCTCGAAAATTAAGCTGCTTCTGAAAGTAGATACAATCTATAAACAAATTCCATTTAAGTGGCGGCAGATTGACTCCACTAAAATCAACTTTGCAATTGATTACAAGTGGGTGCCCGAGAAAAGTTATCAGCTTAAAATTGATTCTGCAGCATTTATCAGCATGTACGATCGGGTAAGCAATAAGTTGAAAACCGATTTCAAAATACGTTCGCTGGATGAATATTCGAGTGTGAAAATGCTGTTGTCGAAGTTCAATTCCAACGTTGTTTTTCAGTTACTCGATAGCAAAGATGTGGTTATTGCCTCCAAACCGGCTCTCGAAAAAGGAACTTTATTTCAGTATCTACGTCCCGGTGATTATTATATGCGATTGTTCATTGACGATAACAGGAATGGCATCTGGGATACCGGTGATTTAGGCACCCGAAAACAGCCTGAACAAGTTTATTATTATCCCAAAAAAATGACAATGAAAGCCAATTGGGATTTCGAAGAAAGCTGGGATTATACTCAAATTCCGCTCTTACAGCAAAAGCCGGCTGAATTAAAAAAACTCGCTAAGAAAACACAAAACTAGGGTTGAAAAAACATTAATTAAACGAGCAACTGAATTGGAATTCCAATTCAGTTGCTCGTTTTAAATTGGAATTGTGATTTAAATGGTCAGAAAAAATAGTCTTAAAAATTAGAATCTTAGGACATAATTTATTTCAAACTTCTAATATTAATTTTCATATATACCGTGACACTGAGGTAGTAAAAGAGGAAAGCAGTAAGCAAACCTGCAAAAACATCGATTAGATAATGCGCTCTTATATAAACAGTAGAAGCCAATAATACTAAATAAACAGGTGATATAAAGGCCAACACCCTGAAATATCGTTTAACAAAAAAATGTATCATTATCAGGGTCGAAATACCAACGTGTGAGCTTGGAAAAGCTGCTGTGGGCATTTCTCCGGCCATTTGAGTAGTTTGAACCAAATTCATAAAGAAACCACCCTTATCGGAGTAAGGAATCAGCGTATGATTAGTTAAAAAATAGTTCCCTACATGATTGAAAATTCCTTTTCCCACATCTTCCATTCCATTAGCGATATAGTAATACTGTGGACCAACAGTTGGAAAAACTGAATAGATAAGATAATATAGATAAAATGAAAAAATGATGGAAGAAAAATAGAATTTGAAATAAGTTGAATCTTCGAAGTAAAAGTAAAATCCGGCGATAACCATAAGCGGATAGTATGCCAGATATCCCATGTTCATTATTTCACTAAACCAGTGTTGGGGGAAATATTGAATAAATAATAATGCCGGCTGACAATGAAAAATATACTGTTCGATATCGGCCATTAAAAAATCAAGATTTGGCAGTGTTTTATTTATTTCAAAAGTTTCGGGATACCAGTAAGATAACAGAACGGCAAGATAAACATACCTGAGAAATCGGAATGTCCATATTCTCTTAAAGGAATCAATAAATGCAAAAAAACAAATTCCAATTATTACTAAAATCCGAAACTCGAGAAATCTGGCTACTGAATGCATATCGCTCTTAAAAAAAAGAACCAATATTAAAGTTATCAGTATATAAATGAAAGTGAATTTTTCGGCAGGGAGAAAGCTTAATTTGAGTTTATTCAACATATTAGAATCCGGTAGTTCCATTATTTATGATAATGATCCTGATAATGAAAGTTATAATTAAGTATAAATATAATTATTCAAGTTTAGTACGCAAAATAGTTTGCAGGCTAAAGAAATTTCAGATTAATCAACGGAATGATTTGCCCTAAAGAATAGCAATTAATTTCTTTTGTGAATTATAATACGAAATTACTAAGATTTATTGCGTTTGTAATACCGGCTTAACAAACTTTACAAGTATGATTGAAAAATTGGTATAATATATTGTTTCAATAAAGAAATCCTCCTCCCACTCATTTGGGAAAATCCTGCTGGAGTTGTTCTCCAGACCCCTGCCAAACCACAATAAAGATATATTATTAGTCAGAAAATGGCAAAAACAGATTAAAGTTGAATTCATAAGAAATAGATTGCTAAATCGAATTACTGTAAATTTACAACCTAAAGCATGCATCAGCTTTACTGTACTATAGAAAAAAATTTCTGTACAAGATCTCCATTCTGAAAATTAACCTTATATTTCCAAGATCAAAGGAAATAATACCGATTAAACATCGGCATTAACAACTCAGACAGTTAGTATTATATTGCGGCAGTAGCTCAGTTACTAGAGCAAAAGAAGAAGCAATTATGCTTCAGAATCATAAAGTTGCGATTGATTTTATAACCGAAAATACAGACTATTTAATTCCATTATCGATTTCAAAAATAGAAGACATTCATAGCTTACTTATTAAAGAATTGGCGGTTGACAATAATCTGAGAAAACGAAGGGTAGGTATTTCAGGTACAAATTATTATCCTTTAGACAACGAATTTCAAATACGTGAAGCAATAGAATCTACATGTAAACTTGTAAACAAAAAAGAAAATGTTTTTGAAAAAGCACTATTAATTTTGCTTTTAATTTCATACATTCAGCCATTTAAGGACGGAAACAAAAGAACCACCAGAATTGTAAGTAATGCGATTTTAATGAATTTCAAACATTGTCCGATTTCATTCAGAACAGTTGACTCTGTTGATTACAAGAAAGCAATGCTACTCTTTTACGAGCAGAACAACATATCGAGATTTAAAGAGATATTTATTAACTAGTTTGAATTTGCTGTAAAGACTTATTTCTGAAACGGTTAATAAAGAAATAACGAAGCCACTAATATTAACCATTATACATGACCAAATAAAACAAAAATGGCAGTAATCAAAGTTTGGATTGACGAAAAAAAGAAAAGATGTATTATTTGTGGATTATGCGAATTGATTGCACCAATTGTATTTACAGTAACCGACAAAACGCATGTGAATAAGAATGTAAATTTCAGTCAATATGAAACCGAAATAAGTGAAGCCGTTGAAGGCTGTCCACAAGATATTATTAAGATGGAAATACGAAAAATTAAATAATCACAGCACATTTGCGGATATGAATCAATTTTCAGCTTATTTGATTTTCTTCATTGATTTTGCCCAATCCATAACTTTTGCAGGAGCGCAATAAAAAATAACTCATTACCCATAAATTCCATTTAGGGTTGAGAGTGCTTCCAGAATGCATAACACCCTTAACATAAGCACTTTAAGCCTGGCTCACCGTTTTTTATTTTTATTATTCTGTTCTTTGGGCATTCGCCATTACATAGTTTTAAAAATCTCACATTGCCTACAAAGTGTTGGCAAAGTATCTCTTGCAAAAGCTCAAAAACCTTACTGCTTACCTTCTTTGTTTAAATAACCATTTCAAAAATACTGGTTCTTTATCACAAAGATTGCTGCTCATTTGTGTTGTTCCATTGTTTGCACCCGTTAGCATTTTTAGTGCCACAGGACCACCATGGGCATCGCCATGCCAGGTTGTGAATTTCATATTTCCACCCACTTTTGTCATTTCCTCAAAAACTTTTACATCTTTATCGTACGGACATTTAGGGTCTTTATCACCGTGAAAAGCCCATATAGGAATGTGCTTAATCTTGTTTACATCAATGAAATTTTCTGTTTCGGGCAATCCACTTCCGGCAGAAGGAGCAGCTGCCGCAAAGAATGTTGGGTCAAGCTGGATGAATCGGTACGAGCCGTGACCGCCCATCGAATGACCGAGAACATAAATTCGTTTCATATCAACCGAAGGTAACTCTTTGATAATTGTTTTGAGCATAGCCAATTGTTCTTCACTCCACAAAGTAGTTGATTGAGGAGAAACAATGTAGCAGGAATAGTTTTTTCGAACCTCTTCAGTTGCCAGATATTTAAGCCATTTGCTATCTGCAATTTGCTTCACATTATCCGTTCCTCTACCACCCGCGCCGTGAAGACTAAGAATAACAGGATATTTCTTTTTGGCATCGAAATTCAATGGTTTCAGAAGTCTGTAGGGTAATTCACCAACTTTCAGATTATCGAATAGATTGGTAATCGAATCCAACGATTGCTGGCTAAATGAGAATTGAATTAGACTGAATAATAAACATAATGATGTAATTCGTTTCATGCCGTATTTAGTTTTAAATTGTTAGTTGAATTAGAATCTTATTTAACTACAGAAAAGCGATAGATTGTTTTCGCTTTATATTGTTCACCCGGTTTAAGAATAATTGATGGAAATGATTTCTGATCGGACAAAAATGGAAAACGTTGTGTTTCGAGTGCAAATGATTCACGATAATTAATCGGTTTTCCCATTTTACCAATATCAGATCCATTAAAAAAATTGGCAGTAAAGAAATGAATACAAGGCTCATCGGTAAAGACTTCCATTTTGCGTCCACTTTGAGGGTCAAACGCAGTTGCAGCTAATTTCAGAACATTGCTCTTTTTTTTACTCAACACAAAATGATGGTCGTAACCACCAGCAAATTTTAATTGCTCATCGGCTTTTTCTAAGATCAAATCTTTCCCAATTGGCTTGGGTTTTCGGAAATTGAACGGTGTATTTTTCACGCTCATCAATTTACCGTTTGGAATTTTGTCAGCACTTACCGGACAAATATATTGGGATGAAATGGTTAGTTCGTGATTTAAAATAGTTCCACTGCCTTCGCCTGTCAGATTAAAGAAGGCATGGTTGGTTAGGTTTATCGGCCTACTTTTGTCTGTGGTAGCGGCTAATTCCATTGAAAGTTCATTCTTCGAATTCAGTGTATAAGTTGCTTTTACATTCAAATTTCCCGGGTAGCCCATTTCAGCATCTAACGACAGATAATTCAGAACTATGGAGGTATCAGTCACTGCACTCACATCCCAAACCTCATTGTGAAAACCATTTACACCACCATGCAGATGATTCGGCGGGCTGTTTAGTGGTAGTGAATAGGTTGAACCATTTAAATCAAATTTTCCACCAGCAATTCGACCAGCCACCCGACCGATGATAGCCCCGTGATAGATGCCTTTTGCTATCAAGTAATCGTCAATACTCTTAAAACCAACTACTACATCTGCCATTTCTCCATTTTTCGATGGTGCACACAAGCTTACAATACGACCGCCATAATTGGTAATAACCACTTCAAGTTGTCCGTTTTTCAAAAAATAAAGACCGACTTGTTTGCCATTAATTGTTTTTTGAAAATCTGCTGCATTTAATGAAAAGCAACTCCCTTGTGGAGAGTTGCTTTTGCTAAATAGTGAAATTCCTACAATAAGAGTTGCCAATAGCAACATAATTCTTGGCTTGTTCATTGGATTATTTTAATTCAATTTTTTCAACGTTTTTATAATCACCACGAACCGATTCAAAATCTTTGATCATTTGATTTAATACTTTCGGTTGTTTTTTTGCTAGATTATGTTTTTGACCAATATCTTCTTTCAAATTATAAAGCTGATATTCAGGCGAATTACCCACTTCGATATTCACTTCTTGCAATATTGCATCTCCACTGTATGGCGGAATCATCAACCAGTTACCTTTTCGGAATGCCGTTTTAGTATTGGCTTCAATCACCAGACTTTCACGCCCTTTTTTGCTTTTACCCATCAATACATCCAATAAATTCTGGCTGTCGGTCACTTTTACATTCGCACCAACCAATTTGCCAATTGAAGCAATTAAGTCGATTTGACAAACCAAGGCATCAGATACTTGCGGTTGGATTTTGCCTTTCCAGTAAGTAAAAAACGGAACTCGCGTACCAGCCTCCAATAAGCTATATTTTCCACCCCGAAGTGGACCGCCGGGTTTATGACTACCCAACTTTTCAACAGCATCATCGTAATAGCCATCATTCAATACTGGCCCATTATCACTTGAGAATATGATTAATGTAATATCAAAAACACCTTCTTTTTTTAGTGTTTTAATAAATTCACCGATACACCAATCCGCCTCCAAAATTACATCACCACGTGGTCCCATTCCTGATTTTCCAACAAACCGTTGATTTGGAGTTCTTGGAACATGTGGTTGATTCATAGCATAATAAAGAAAAAACGGATTCGCTTTGTGGCTTTTCACATAATCCTGTGCTTTGGTAAGGAAATGGTCGGCAAGATCAACATCCCTCCAATTGGCCGATTGACCACCTTTCACAAATCCAATGCGTGGAATTCCATTCACGATAGATCCATTATGTCCATGATGCCATTTCATGGTGGTTAGTGGATATTCCGGATCAAAACGCCCGCCTTCTCCGGATGAAATTGACCACCCTTCTCCGGATGAAAATGACCAGGTCTCTCCGGTTGAAGTTGACCACCTGATTTAGCTATTATTTTCTTGCTCATGG
>Ga0209083_1002305_pt1 | contig 18439 bp, 19 predicted proteins | sample AM7aDNAmetaG_FD_184132 | JGI IMG/M metagenome (GOLD analysis project Ga0209083, IMG submission 184132) | Freshwater microbial communities from Finland to study Microbial Dark Matter (Phase II) - AM7a DNA metaG (SPAdes) (version 3) | ecosystem: Environmental > Aquatic > Freshwater > Lake ...
GATCCCGCGAGCTTGGCCGTCAAAGTTGGAGATCTTCTTGCCGCTCAAGGTCATGGTGCCGGTGTCGTCGTAAGTCGAATCGGCCGTTTCGGCGCCACTGTCGAGGGCCGTCGCCATCGTCAGTGGCTTCATGATCGAACCCATCTCATAGACGTGTTCGACCAGCGGATTGGCGAAAAGATTGGCGTTCTTGACCGCCGCCGTATTGTTGGGGTCAAAGGTCGGCAAAGAGGATATGGCGACGATCTCACCGGTCGAGGGGTCGATGACGATGCCTCCTATCTCGTCGGGATGCCAAACGGATGATGTTTGGCCGAGGATCTTTTCCAAATATTTCTGGACCGTGGGCTCGATAGTCGTCACGATATCGCCTTCGGCCCCGCCGGAGCCCAAAACGGACTGTTTGAGATCGGAAAATAATTTCACGAAAGCGTTCGAGTCGGAAGCGGAGCCGTTGCGGACCAAAACAGACTGATAACTCCTCTCCAAACCATAACGACCGGCAGCCAGATCGGACTCGGCATCCTCGCCCAAGATCCCGATCTCATGGGCGGCCATGGTTCCTCCGGGATATTGGCGCCAATTTTCCTTGACGACTCCCACCCCCGCCAAACCCAAACTTTTTATTGACGTCGAAGTCGCTTCCGAGACCTGGCCGGCCACTTCCTCATAATGATCGTTGGCTTTGGCGGCTTTGGCCAAAAAGACGCCCTTATCAATATTCAAATACTGCGACAATGCCCCATAGGCGCTGTCGGGATCGGCGATCATGGACGGGTTCATGAAGACTAGGTAGCCGCCGCCCAAAGTGGCGGCGGCGATCTTGTCCCCTTCCTTGGAGCTGAAAAAGATCGAACCACGGTCAAAGAGATTGGCGGATGGCTTGGCGTACTGGCGATCGGCTTTGGTCGCGTAGGAAGCGCCGTTCCTGATCTGCGTCCAATACAGGGAAAAAGCCAAGGCTGACGTCAAAAGGAATATCAGAAGAAGAATGAGCCGGGCTTTTAATTTCTGGCTAGAGTTCATGACCTCCAATCGCTAGGCGGCTAAGCGAAGCCGATTTGGAGATATATTGGCTGACTTTGCCCTGGCTCAAACCGTATGCCGCCAGCTGGTCGGGAGTCAAAACCCCGCTCAATTTCAGATATTGCGAATCAAGATCGTCGACTTCACGGCCCAGAATTGTCGCCTGGCCATGGATCTTTTCCAGGGTCACGGTGCTCTGGATGACCTTGTAGATATTCAAACCGTATGTGACGGCCAGAAAAGCGCAGGCCAAAAGAAGCGTCCAAGTCATGATCGTCCGATATTCCTGGACCAGATTGTAAGTTTTTGCCATTGTCTTCATTGTATTTTTTCTATGATTCTTAATTTTGCGCTTCTCGATCTCGGGTTCTCGGCGATCTCTTGGGGTCCGGCCGTAATCGGTTTTTTTGTGATAATTTTGGCGCCGTTTTCGCTTTGTTTTTTATTAAAATCCTTGACTATCCGGTCTTCAAGGCTATGGAATGAAATGACTGCCATCCTGCCTCCCTTATTCAATCTCTCATACCCCTTTATCAAACCCTCTCTCAAGGCATTAAGCTCATCGTTGACTGCTATTCTGATTGCCTGGAATGTTTTGGTCGCCGGGTGTTTTTGGTGTTTGGTGTTTGCTTGCCCTTCGTAGCTCGCTTTGGGCGAGCGAAGAAGGGGTGTTTGATTATTGGCATTATTTTTCCAAAACCTTCTCGCGGCAAATGGGATAGCCTGCACAACAATCTCCGCAAATTCCCCGCTGGTTTCGATCTTCTTTTTCGTCCGATAATTCACGATCGCCCTGGCTATTCTCCTGGCAAACCTTTCCTCTCCATAGCCGAAGATGATGTCGGCGATGACATTCTCTTCCCAATCGTTCACTATGTCCGTTGCGGTGAAAGGATAATTCTTGGTATCACCCATAGTCATGAGAAGCGGCTCATCTTTCTGGAAACTAAATCCCCTTCCGGAATTCTCCAATTCATCGGATGAGATTCCCAAATCCAGGAGAATAGCGTCAACAGATCCGATCCCGTACTTATCCAAAACCTTATCGAGATTGCGGAAATTTTCATTTTCGATGATCACTCGCTCGGCTTTGCCGGATAAGGTTTGGATCCCTCTCTTGACCGCCTCGGGATCGCGATCAAGTCCTATAATATTCACCTTACCGTTCATGGCCTTGGCGATGGCCATCGCGTGTCCGCCTCCACCGAATGTTCCATCCAGATAGGTAAATATCTTATCATTCCCACGAAAACTTGAATTGGAGAGACTCTCTCGCTTGTCATTCCCGCGAAGGCGGGAATCCAGGATGTCACCACTGACATCTGTTTTGGTAATATCCTGGATTCCCGCTTTCGCGGGAATGACAGCGCAAATTACTTCATGTAAAAGAACCGGTTCGTGAACGCTCTCCATGAGATTAAATCATTCCGGCCTGGCCCAACTTCTCGGCCAAGGTTCCGGCTTTGCCCTCGACATCGGAGCGATAAGCGTTCCAAGCCTCCTCATCCCAGATTTCGACCCGATCTCGAACTCCGATGAAGACCACTTTGTTTGCAAGCTTAGCGCGCTGTTTCAAATATTCGGGCAAAAGCATCCGGCCGACTCCATCAACCTCGACTTCAACCGCTCCGCCTAGGAGGTACCGGTTGAAGCCGCGATTGTCCGCCTGGAGCATCGAGCCTTCTTTCACTGACAAGCGCTCGGCGATCTTTTCCCATTCCTTCATCGTGAAGACGAAGAGGCAGGAATCGAGGCCGGGCGTCACCACCACCTTCTTGCCCATTTCCTTTCGGAATTTTGCCGGCAAGGAGAGGCGGTTCTTGTCATCGATAGAATGATTGAATTGCCCGATTAACATAGTTAATATGCCCGCGGGAATGGTGGCTTGGTCTTTCTTCAAAATTTAAATTATGAGAAATACACTTACCCACTTCTTCCCACTTGATGGATATTATATACCACTCGGACCTTGTCTCCCAATATTTACAAGGCGTTATTTGTGGATAACGTGGGGATAACAAAAAAAATTGCCTATCGCGACATTTTTGTTATCCACTTTCTGCTTATTGAATACCGTTATATAATTGCGCTTAGCGTTTAAAAACTAATTACATTTTTATAATGAACAATACAAACAACAACACAAAGACAACGGTCATATCGATAATTGTGATCATAATCATCATTGGCATCGGGATATATGTCTACCTCTCCAATAACCCTTCTTCCATACCGGTAACTTCCACTGTACCATCCAGCAATGAAAGCGCCCCAAGCACCCTTCCGAATACTACCGATACCAATGTGGCGATAGAGGCTAGCGCTACTGCCTTCACGCCGGCATCGGTCACCGTCAAGGTCGGGACGACCGTCGTATGGACTGTAACAGACAACAAGAGCGCCCAAACCATCAATTCCGACACCGGCAACCTGCTTGTTTCCGGACTGATCCCTCCTGGCGGCACGTTCAGTTACAAATTTACCGAGGTCGGCACGAACAACTACCACAGCAACATTCATCCATCATCAAGGGGCACGGTCATTGTCACGAACTAACTTTTGTTAATTCATTCGCTTGATATATAATAGACGGCATGATCTCAACACATGCTTACAGTGGGATCGTCTGGCTCGATCTGCAATCGCCGACAGACGACGAGGTTTCCGGACTTATCAAAAGATATGATCTGCATCCGTTGGTCGGCGAAGAGCTCAAGCGTTCTTCGACTTTGGCCAAGATCGACTTCTTCAAGGATTACATTTTGGTCGTCCTGACTTTACCGGTCCGCACCAAAAAAGGCTCCGGCTATGAGATCGTCGACCGCGAGATCGACTTTGTCATCGGCAAGAATTTCCTCATCACTTCGCGGACGGAAACAATCGAACAACTGGAATATTTCGGCAAGATCTTCGACGCCAACTCCATTCTCAACAAGGACGAGAAGATCGAACATGCCGGTTTCCTCTTCTACTATATGGTGAAGAGGATCTATGCCGGCATGGTCGAGGACCTGGAAAATATCAAAGACGCCTTGATGAATGCCGAGACCCGGATATTTAGCGGCGACGAGCGCAACATGGTAGAGGTCCTTTCCGGCCTCAGCCGCGAACTCATCGACATCAAGCAGACCGCCAGGATGCACCACGATATTTGGGAAGAAATGGTCGCCTCGCCGGACAAGAGTATATTTGGCGACAACTTCAACACCTACATTCGGGATATCCGCGATGAATTCGCCGTTATCCATGAACTCATCGTCAATGTCCGTGAATTATTGGCCGACTTGCGCGAGACCAACGATTCCCTTCTCAATTCCAAACAAAACGAGATCATGAAAGTCCTTACCATGGTTTCTTTCATTTTCTACCCGCTGACTTTCATCACCGCCGTCTTCACCATTCCGGCCATGACCGTCCCGCTCGTCAATCAGCCATACGGCTGGACCGTCATCAACATCGGCATGGTCGCCTTGGCGGCAATCATCTGGTGGTATTTCAAAAAACGCCGCTGGATCTGATCCCGCTTGATTCACATTCAGATATGGACATTTCGCTCTACAATACGCTTTCCAAAGAAAAAGAAATCTTCAAGCCCATAAAAAAAGGCGAGGTTTCCATGTATCAGTGCGGCCCGACGGTTTATGATTACCCTCACGTTGGCAACTATCGAACATTCATACTGTACGACATTATTCGACGGACCTTTGAGTACAATGATTACAAAGTGAACCAGGTGATGAATATTACCGACGTTGATGACAAAACTATCAGACGAAGCAAAGGGGAAGGCGTTTCTCTTAAAGAGCTGACGACGAAATATGAAAAACTTTTTCTTGAGGAAATTCAGTCGCTGAATATTCTTCTACCTGTGCATATCACGCGAGCGACGGAATATATAGGAGAGATGGTCGACTTAATAGAAAAACTCCTCAAAAAAGAGATTGCTTACAAAGCCTCAGATGGAATATATGTCAGCATCGATAAAGTGAAAAATTACGGCCAGTTGGCCAATTTGGATCAATCCAAAATCACCAAAGAAAGAGTCACCAACGATGAATATGACAAAGAGAATGCGAGGGACTTCTCTCTCTGGAAATTCCGGACGGCCGAAGACGGCGATATTTCCTGGCCGGCCTCATTTGGCGAAGGAAGGCCAGGCTGGCACATCGAGTGTTCGGCTATGTCCATGAAATTGCTTGGCCCAACCTTGGACATCCATACTGGCGCCGCGGATTTGATATTCCCCCACCATACCAACGAGATCGCCCAGTCAGAATCAGTCACCGGTCGTGAGTTCGTCCATTATTGGCTACACGGAGCTATCATGAACATTGGCAACGAAAAGATGGCCAAGTCGAAGAAAAACTTCTTCAAGCTTGACGATTTGAAGGACAATGCAGTCTCACCAATCGGTTTTCGCTACTGGCTTCTAACTTCCCATTATCGTTCCCCCGTCAATTTCACTTACGAAGCCGTTCACGGCGCCCAGAACGCACTTATAAGATTGATGGCTATTGTCAGCAATTATCCCGAAGGCGGCAAAATTATTCCGGCTTACAAGGAAAAATTCCTTTCATTCATCAATGACGACCTCAATATGCCGCAGGCCGTGGCCCTAGCCTGGGAACTCATCAAAGATTCAAATGAATCCGATGCAGACAAACGTTCAACCTTGATAGACTTTGATCGGGTCTTCGGCTTGAAACTCGATACGATACCAAAAATCACAGAAGAAAAGATTCCACCGGAGATTCAAGCCCTAGCCGATGCCCGTGAGGAAGCTCGATCCAAGAAAGATTGGGAGAAAGCCGATGCTTTGCGATTGGAGATAGGAGCAAGAGGATATGACATTAAGGACACGGAGAGTGGTGTGAAGATTACGAGAATTTGATTGTTCAAATCAGGTAAGCAGGAATCCGGGATATTACAAAAAATCCCCCACCCCTCCTTACCAGTCGGGGCACCCCCTTTTCCAAAGGGGGATTCTCCTCTCAAACGGTTTTCCTAGTATAACTCGCCACGGCTCTAAAACCTCTTTGTGCTTAATTCTAAACTCTGAGAGAAATTGGACTATGGCGATATATATTGAAATGGCCGTTAGTTGGTAAATCCCACTTTGAAAAAGGGGGTGGCCGGTAGGCCGGGGGATTTTCTGATTAACGAAAATGGGGTGCCGACTAAAGGACGGGGGATTTGTTCTGTTTTCCTCTCACCCCATCTCCGCCAGATCCTTCAGTCGGAACGTGTCTCTGATCTCCTCCTTCATCTCCCCGATCGTGTCGGAAATATCCTGACGGCTATTCTCGATCTTGTCTTCAATCTCCGACATCCTCGAATATTGGCGGGATTCGCTGGAATCGATTCTTTCCTCCAAGCGCTCGAAACTCCTAGCGATCGAGACGGCCACGTCGTCGTTGTTCTTGTAAACGATCCTTTCTATAAGCTCCAAGTCTTTTTGATCTAATGACATATGAATATTGGTTAAATATTAAACGTAACGAAATTACTTTATCAAAGAGAGATAAAATCCTGATAAAATCTTGTTCAAGAAACGATAAAATCTTGTTCAAGAACTGATAAAATTTTGTTCAAATCCGGATAAAATACCAGGTCTGACCTGGTGGTTCGGCGGTTATTCGACCGTTATTCACATAACATCCTTGACAAATAGGATAAAAGATACTAGGATAGATCAAGATTTGATTAATTCATCATTTATCATCATGGCTGATGATTTGATGGTGAGAACAGAATAAATATTATGACTCTTTTCCGAGTTCAAACCGAAACCGATGCGGCTGCTCTGGTAAAACGGATGTCACCAAAACAGCTGGAGACCATGAATGAGTACGTTTACCCAGCAGGTAGAATACCTGCTGGAGCAACGACAACCAACACTCTTTCCCAGCAAGTTGACGGTGCTGTCATTTCGAAGGAAACCATCGTACCGCTGTTCATGGCAGCGAAAGCTGAGTTGGCAGCACGTTTGGTTGCCGCGTAAGATTATTTCGTTTGTGGGCGCGCCGGATTTTATTCTGGCGCGCTGTTTCTTTTAAATAAAAAATCCGACTGTCTTTCAACAGCCGGAATCTGCGACGCTTTTTTCATTTGAGATCGTCCCTCAGTTTCCTAAGAAAAACGATGATCGACCATCCTTCTTCCTCGAAATCGACAACTTCAATGGGTACCAAGGAATTCAGACCGCTATGCACCATAATGTGGTAAAGACGGCACTTCTCGTACAAAGTCGGAAACTTCTTCTGGCATCGTAGACCAAATTCAGCAATTTGACCCATAGCCTTCAAAGCCTTATCCAACCCCTCATCGGTACCTGATTCGACACCAGCGTAAAGCTCTTCCCTTATCCGTAGGGCTTCCGCCGCAATCTCCTCCTGCTCTTTTGAGTACTCCATAATCTGACGCTATTAAAACACTTTATTTGATGTTTTGCAAGTCGGAGGTGCACCCTCCGAGGGCGCGGAGGCCGCACCTCCGACTAATCGACGAAAGTCAAGGCCTTCCCTTTCTTCCCCGCGCGGCCGGTGCGACCGATCCTGTGGATATAATCTTCATATGTAGCCGGTAGATCGTAGTTGATGACATGGCTCACATCCGAGACATCGATGCCTCGGGCGGCCACATCGGTGGCGACGAGGACCTGCAAATGGTTTGACTTGAAGAGGTCGAGAGCGCGTTGGCGCTTGGCTTGATTTTTGTTCCCGTGAATGGACTCGGACTTGAAGCCTCTTTTGACCAATTCATCCTTGAGTCTCTCAACGCCATGTTTTGTTTTGCCGAAAATAAGGACTCTGGAGAAATCATCTTTCTGAGTCAAAAGCTCACCCAAAACGTCAAGTTTATTCTTGGAACCGACACGGACGATGTCCTGATTGATAGTCGAAGCGGTGTCGCGAGTCTTCACAGAAATAGTCGTAGGAGATTTGAGAAATGTTTTGATCAAAGCATCGATGTCATGTGACATGGTCGCGGAGAAAAACAGTGTCTGGCGTAGAGGAGCCATTTTGGCCATGATGTAACGCATATCATTTATAAATCCCATGTCGAGCATCCGGTCAGCTTCATCGAGAACGACGGTCTTGAATTGGGTCAAAACCAGAGCCTTCCTGTCGACGAGATCCTTCAAGCGGCCTGGTGTGCCGATTATGAAATTATTCGAACGACGAAGCTCCATTATTGAGCGGCCGATCGAAGTGCCACCGACACAGCAAACTGAAAATATTGAGAGCATCCGCGCGAACATCTTGAGTTCGTCATCGATTTGGGTAGCCAATTCGCGAGTCGGCACCATTATAAGAATCCTTTGGGTACGGTCAACCAGAACTTTATTAATTAGCGGAATTAGGAAAGCGGCCGTTTTGCCAGTGCCGGTATCAGCTATGCCGACAACGTCTTGGCCGAGGAGGATATGCGGAATTACCCGGTCTTGAATCGGTGTCGGAATGACATAGCCTTTCTTCACGATATTGGCCTTGAGCTTTTCATCCACCAGAAAATCCTGAAACTTATGTTCAGGTATGAAGCAAGGTGCTTCCTCGGTGATGACGGCCTTATTGACAAATTTGGAGATATCGCGGAATTCGCTGAATTTCCTGCCACCGGCTCTGCCTCTATTGAATGATGGCCGGCTGTTTCCTCTTCGATTTCCGTGAAAGCTTATTCCACCAGGACGATTGGACGGTTGACTAGGGCCATTTCTGAAATGCTTGTTTTGCATCAAGAAAGCTCAGTGTACACTATTGACAGGTGGAAGTCAATGTGTTTCTCCTAGATACGGTATCCCCAACCTTTTCCTCGCACTCTCCCCTTTTAATATATTCTTGCGCCTTTCCGAACTGTCCCCGCGGTCATTCTTATGCGCCGGTTCATTCATGGCCTTGAATGAAGAGCCGAGAAAGATGGTGTGTTTTCCGTAGCGAGCGGAGAGGCTGTCGACTGCTTCGTAGATCTTTTTGACTTTATCGATAAGCTCGTAACGATTAAATAGATCGATAGTCCGAGTGTCACTATGGATCAGGTTCATTAAGACAACCCCAGTCGCTCTATACAAAGTGCCGACTTTAAATATTGAATCGAACTTCTCCCTCACAGCTTCCAATATTTCCTGCGGGATCGAAATAGCTTGCGAGAGTTTGAGCTCCAAAGCTTGATATCTGAATTCCTGCGTTTTGATAAATATCGCCACCTCTTTGGCAAAAAGATTGTGTCTTCGCAATTTGATACAGGCATTTTCTATATTCTTGGAAAGTTGGGAGAAGACCAAGCTTTTATCCTTCGATGGTGGCGTAAAAGTTCTTGTCTTACTAATAGATGCATAATCATTCTTCTCGCCGAGAACCAACGGATAGACGAAGCGTCCATTCAATTCCTGGTGTATTTCCTGGAATGGTTTGCTCAACTTATCTTTGACCCAGTCAGGATCCTTGGTGGCAAAGTCCAAAGCAGTAATCACTCCGAGCTTATTCAAATAACTGGAAGTCTGCGGACCTATTCCCCAAATTTTACCAATGAGCGTCCGATTGAGATAAAGATGCAAGTCATGGCCCGGAATAATAGTCAGCCCCGAAGGCTTGCGCCACTTGGATCCGATCTTGGCCGTGACCTTATTGACGGAAAGCCCGATAGAAAACGTCATACCCAATTCAGTATCCAATTCGTGCTTGATCTTTATTGCCATCTGCTCATACGACATCTTATTGGGTCGCCTCATGCCCGTAAGGTCAGCGAAACATTCGTCGATGCTGTACTCCTCGATATCGGGCGTGTAGCGCCGGACGATCTCGTACATCCGCTTGGAATACAAACTGTAAGTCTCATAATCGGAAGGCAGAATGATCACATCCGGACAAAGCCTCTTGATCTCCGATAATTTCATAGCTCTTGTCACACCCCGCGCCTTGGCTTCGTAGCTCATCGAGGAAGCGATCCCCCGCTCTTTGCCCGTCACCACCGCCCTGCCCCGCAGCGCCGGGTTCTTGGCGATCTCGCACGATGCAAAAAAGCAGTCGCCGTCGACGTGGAGAATTGCACGGGGAAAAGAGTGGTGGGTGAGCATATGGAGAGAATTACTAATTACCTAATTTCTAATTACTAAGAAATAAACAAATCACAATGACGGAATGGGGCTATGAATAGGGGTGGAATTTGACATAACATAACAAGGTTGACAAATATACTATTTATGTGATAACATTAGGAAAGTCAAAACAAAAGGTAAATTTTTAAATTTAGAACTGAAAGATGAGCATTTATGAGAGAGATAACGAATGAAAAGTTGCTCGGATTACTACGAGAAGCAGCGGATCCACAATGCACAATGAGTAGGCGGGATGAGATCCAGCAAACGCTCACCGACTCAGCGTATCCAGAAGAAATACGAACTGATGACTTACTAGATGTTCTTTACAATACCACACTGGAGCATAAGCCGGAGCTACTTCCGTCGCTATACCCAGCATTCGCTTTGATGTGTTGTAAAAAAATCAATTGGTTATTAGCATAAAGCCAGATGGAACCAAGTCGACATTAGAGCAAAGGTCCTATCCCTACGCTCCGGGCCACATGCAAGTGTGGCTTTTTTCGTATTTAAAAGAACAATTCCTTCCCGCAACCAGGTACATTACCTTTTGCCACTTTGTGAAAGTGACGAAAATTTTCGTCACTTTTCATATGTGATGAGGAGGCATGTACCAGACCTCCCGTCACATAAATCAAACTATAAAAATCAAAATGGAAAATGACAATTTAAAATGTCCGAAACGGGTGCGCTTTCATTATAAATTTTGCATTGTCATTTTCCATTTTGATGTTTGATTTTTACATTAACCTCGACAACTAATATTTCCTCACCACTCCCTTCACGACCGCGGCCACTTTCAAATCACTCTCGGGATATATGGGCTTGAAGGCCTTATTGGCTGGCTCCAACCAGACCTTGCCGTTGGTCTTGCGAAAATATTTCATGGTCCAGCCGCCGTCGACCTCGGCGATGACGATCTCACCGATCTTGGGTTCGCGGGCGATGCGCTCGGCGATGACCAAGTCCCCTTCCTGGATACCGGCATCAATCATCGACTCGCCTTTGACCTCGAGCAAATAGGTAGCCTCTTTGTTCTCTATCAAATAATCATCCAAATTCATGGTGTCGACTAGTTCTTCTTCTGCAGCCGTGGGAAAACCGGCTTCGACAAGGCCAAGCAAAGGAGTTTCGCCAAAAAGCTTGTTGGGGATGAGATGGCCAGTGGAATCCTTATCGAGGACTCCTTCACCGACCAGCTTGTTGACCAGCTTGTAGACGGCGTTTTTGGACTTGAAACCGAGCATGCTCATAATCTCGGCGTAGGTGGGCATACGCTTGGTATTTTTGTAGAAAGAGAGGATTTTGGTTTTGTAGGGTGAATTGGGCATGATTGGTATTGGGGTGAGTAATAGAGTACAAACTTCTAATTTCTAATTGACCTAATTTCTAAGAAATGACCAAGTCCCAATTATTTAATGTCTAATCGTTGAAATTCGTCATTGGTCATTTCTTAGTAATTAGAAATTAGGTCAATTAGAAATTCGTTTAAAACATAAACATCGAAGCAAACTTCAACGACATACCAAACCAGGACTTCTTGGGTGTAAGCCTGGCAAGCTGAGCCGTCAGGAATTTGTGCCTGAGGGATTCACTCCTATAAGGAATGCCCTTGATGATCTTCCAATCAATCTCGCGATTGAGTTTGTGGAGCTCGGCTTTGATTGTTCTGACGGCTTGGTTCTTGCTCATGGCTTTTGTAGATTACGTTGATAATAAGATCACACGTAAATAAGTATACGGTGAACGTACGTTCACCGTCAAGAAAAACTGTGGATAAGTATTTTTACGGAACAAGAACGCACAAACAATAAGCTTTGGAAGCCGTACTGTAACTACACCAGTCATTTCCGCTGTTATACCTACAAGATCCTGACATGCCAGTGGTACTGAGCGTTCCGGCTTGGAAAACCGTCATAACAACGGCCATTAGAGGTCTCACCGAGTCGGCCATTGTGTATGAATAATAACAATACCCTCCTCCCGACGGACTATGCGGGATAGTCGCCAAATAGCCCGCATCTACCAATTCCTGCATACTGGCATTGTACGCGTCAATCACGAGATTGTTTACCGCACCTAGCGTACCGGGATTATTCGGGTCAGCGCCGGCGGCACCCGGCGCTATCGAGTCGCAAGCCCCATTGCCATGAGTCAGCGGATTCGGAGTGGAGCTGAAGATTCCCGGTGAATACCCGTTCGGATCGGGCTGTCTAGTCGAATAATTATAGGGGTACCTGCCCTTCGAAGAGTAAAACAACGTCAAGGCCGTCCGTATAGTATTCATATCCTGAATTCTTATCGCATCGTTTGCGCGGATTTTGGCACTGCCAAGAGCCACCAGAATGGCGCTGGACAACAGGGATATAATAGAAATAACCACCATAAGTTCAATAAGAGTAAATCCCTTTCTCATATGCGACAATTATACAACATATTTAAAGATCAGTAGTGCGGGTTGTGGTACGAAGTTGGAACTTTTCTGGCTTGTAATATGGCTTAAACTCATCAATCCCCATTTTTGCTTGTAATATTTGACCTATTATGCTAGTCTATAGATACAAACGGCTTCGGCCCTCCCCGAAAGGGGTATAAACTAGAAAGACTCAGGCGAGCAATCGCTTGAGTTTTTCTTTTATCTCGTCGAAGTTCTTCTGATCCATATCCCCAATCTTATATTGTAGTCTCTTGCAATCAATTAGACGGATTTGAGAAAGAATAGCTGTACTAACCTCTGAACCTAAAGGAAACGAGTAATAATATTTGCCTTTCTTCTGATTTTTTGTAAGCGGTATACACCAGAGGACTTCGTTATTAAATTTCTTTAGAACAATTACTGGACGCAGAAATGTATCACCGCGCCCATCCTGTTCAAAGCCTATATTCATGCCTACTGATGCAAACCAGACTTCTCGTTCATGAAAAAACGCACGAACTTTATTTTCATGCAGATTACTTTTTTGGTTGTGCCATTCTTTGAAGTCTTTATTCATGTTCGTCGGGTTTCATGGCGGAAAGTTTATCATAAATATAAACAAAAACTAACAATCATTTGTGCGAGTAGCGAGAATCGAACTCGCGTCTCAACCTTGGGAAGGTCGCGTTCTGCCACTAAACCATACTCGCTTGCATATAAATTATCACAATCCGACAAACTGCAACAGTCTGCCCCACCAAGACAAGTTCGGGCCGACAACCGGAGTCGTCGAAGCTTCGATGACCGCGGCGGTCTTGTCATTGTCGAGAATGACCGCCACCGACTCGCCTTCCTTGACGGCCCGATATTTGGTCCGAAGCTCGGACTCGACTCCCTGCTCGGTCGAGAGATAAGTGACCTCCTCTGCCAAGCTGCTTTTGCGGCTCTCAAGCCTAGCCAATTCGGCTTTGGCTTGATCTAGCTTATCGGCACCAAGAGCGGTTTTTTGATGAATGCCCCAGGTCGCTTTGGCCAGCAATACAACAACGACGATCAGGATGATTATCGCGATCGAAGAATTGAAAAAATTAAACCTGCTTGGACGGTTGCCGTATTTCACAACTCACAGTATACTAAATTTATGGACTTATTTCATGAAAAAACAAAAAAAGCGGTCGGCATGGGCTTCATAGTGGTCAGCATCTTGGTCATCATCAGTATGATTTTGCTTTATTTCCCTGTCTGGAGATAATAAAGACCTTAAATACTCCGCACCCTCCCGGCGGGACAAGTGTCGCTCCGATTCTTCGCTTCGCTCGAATTACGCGACACTTCTCCCGCCTGAGGAGGGTGCGGCTACGCGATTCGTTTTTGCATTTTGTGATTTCCCTATAACCTAAAACCTTTTTCATTCTCCCGCTCTCATCATCTTCACGAAAACTTCCTGAGGTATGATGACTTTGCCATGCTCGCCTAGGCGCTTGCGGCCTTCTTTTTGTTTCTCACGCAGTTTCATCTTGCGAGTGATGTCACCACCGGAAAGAGTGGCGGCGGCGTCTTTCTTCTTGCCGGAAATGGAAGCCGAAGAAATGATCCTGCCAAGAGCTTTGGCTTGGATCTTGTAGGTGAACAGTTCGCGTGGCATGATCTCATGCATCTTCTCGACCATTGTCTGGGCTTCGATTTCCAATCGGCGGCGCGAGACGACACGGGTAAAAGCGACGACCGGCTCATCGGCGACGAGAATGTCCAATCGGACCACGTCGGCAACCCGACTTTCTGTAATATCATAAGAAATGGAAGCGTAACCGGAGCTAATGCTCTTGATCTCATCAAAAAAGTTGCGCATCAATTCTCTAAGAGGCATCTTCAGGGTCAGCATAGTTCTATTGTCGCCAAAGTTGTCGGTGGCGGCGACTTCGGCTTCATGGTCATAAAGGGATTTGATAAGTGAACCCAAATATTGTGGAGGCGTAATTATCTTCATCGTTACGATAGGCTCAGTGACTTCTTTAACCTCATGATCGTCAGGAAACAAAGCTGGCGAATAGACGAAAGATTTCTTGCCGTTCTTGAATTCAACTTCATAAATAATGGATGGTTGAGTGACGACCAAATTTAGCTTGAATTCGCGACGCAAGCGTTCGGTAATGATTTCCAAATGAAGCATGCCGAGGAAACCACAGCGGTAACCTTTGCCGAGCGTGCCGGAAGCCTCCTCTTCATAGCTCATGGCGGAATCGGACAATTGCAGACGACCAAGCGCCTGGCGCAAGAGAGCTAGATCATCCTGACTTTCCGGATAGAGAGAAGCCCAAACGACCGGGCGCGGAGTTTTGTAACCCGGCAGAGGCGGCAAAGTGTCGTTCGCTGAGGCTACAGTGTCTCCAACCGAGGCAATCCCGGCTTCTTTGATTCCAGTGACAATGTAACCGATCTCGCCAGCGCTTAACGATTCGCATGGTTTATTTTCCGGAGCAAAAATTCCGACTTCGATGGACTCAAATTCCCGATCGGCGATCTTGAAAACCAGTTTGTCATGTCTTTTGACTTGGCCGGACATTACTCGGATGAAGACGATAACGCCAGTGTGATTGGAGTATTGGAAGTCGAAGACGAGGGAACGAAAGGAGGTGGAATTTGGAATATAGAATTTGGAATTTGGAATTTTACCAAAACTGTTTTGTTGAGTTTCTCTAAATTCTAAATTCTTAATTCCAACTTCTTGCCCCGGCGCTGGTACCCTCCTAATCACCTCATCAAGCAATTCCGCCACGCCTTCACCGGTCTTGCCGGACACTTTTAATATTTCTCCCTCGGGACAATTCAAAAGCTGGCAAACTTCTGTAACAACTTCAGCGGTTCTGGCCAAAGGCGAATCGATCTTGCTCACAACAGGAATAATAGTCAGACCGGCTTCTTTGGCCATATTTAAAGTCGTCAAAGTCTGGGCCTGGATGCCTTGGGTAGCATCAACTAATAGGATCGAGCCTTCGACAGCTTTTAGAGATCGTGAGACCTCATAAGAAAAATCGATGTGGCCAGGGGTGTCGATCAGATTCAATATGTAATCAGTGTTCTCTGCCTGTTTCAAACCATCTGAATCGTTTCCGCCGGCAATTCGCCACTTCATCCTGACCGGCTGCATCTTAATAGTGATCCCACGTTCCCTTTCTAATTCCATGGAATCAAGAACCTGATCCTGCATCTTACGCTTCTCAATAGTACCGGTGATTTCGAGCATACGATCGGCCAAAGTCGACTTGCCGTGGTCGATGTGGGCGATGATGCTAAAGTTGCGAATATGGGCCGGATCCATGGGATGAATATAGCACAAATTTTGCAAATTTTTATTCTCGTGTAATACTTACTGACATTATGAAATTGTTGATCGTCGAGTCACCGTCAAAATCAAAAACTATCTCCAAATATTTGGGGGACGGTTTCGTCGTGCGCGCCTCGGTCGGACATGTTCGTGACCTGCCAAAATCCAGCAAGAAAGCCGTTGATATCGAAGGCGGTTTCATTCCGCACTATGAAATAGTTCCAAAAAAAGAGATCATCATTGCCGACATTGTCGCTCAGGCCCAGAAAGCTGATGAAATTCTATTGGCAACCGACCCCGACCGCGAAGGAGAAGCGATCGCTTGGCATATAGCCGAAGTCCTTAAAGACCGTTTGGGTGCTTCTATCAAAAAGAAGATCAAGCGCGTCACCTACCACGAGATCACCAAGGAAGCCGTTCTGGAGGCTTTGGAACATCCAAGAGACATCGATGAGCACCTTCGTGAAGCTCAGGAAGCCCGAAGAGTATTGGACAGAATAGTCGGCTATGATTTGTCTGGTCTTATTTGGAAAAAGGTCCGATACGGTCTATCGGCTGGGCGCGTTCAATCCCCCGCGCTCCGCATAATAATGGAACGCGAGAGAGAAATTCGGGCATTCAAACCGGAAACCTATTGGGTCATAGCCGGGGAATGGAAAACTTCCAAGAATGAAAAGCTGGCTTTGACTTGTTCCAAAGAACCGCGAGACAAAAAAGAGGTTGATACTATTATAGAAGTAGCCAAGAAAGAGCCTTGGCATATTGTTGATGTCGAACAAACCGAGCAAAAAAGGTCACCTCGCGCGCCATTCATCACCTCAACTTTGCAGCAGACAGCCAGTTCACGACTCGGCTTCTCGCCTTCAAGAACTATGGGCATTGCCCAGAAGCTTTACGAAGCCGGCTACATCACCTACATGCGTACTGATTCCACAACTTTAAGTAGTCAAGCGCTAGGTCAGATGGGTCCAATTATCGAAAAGCAATATGGCAAAGAATATTTGAACTTCCGGACTTATACGACCAAGAGCAAGAATGCCCAAGAAGCTCACGAAGCCATTCGTCCTTCACATTTCGACAAAGAAAATGCCGGACACACCGATGAACAGAAGAAGCTTTACAGACTGATCTGGCAGAGAGCCCTAGCTTCACAGATGAGCGATGCCAGAGTAGCCAGGACAAAGATCATTGCCAATGTTGGTGCATTGTCATTGCCAAATTTTGAAGCCAACGGCTCACGAGTCATCTTCGACGGCTGGCTCAAGGCCGATCCGGAATCCGTCGGTGAAGAAATCAATCTGCCAAAATGCGAAAAGGATGAAAAGTTGGACTTGACCAGTATTGACTCCACCGAAAAGCAGACAGAGCCACCGTCACGATATACCGAAGCCGGACTCATTAAGGAATTAGAAAAGCGCGGCATCGGCCGTCCTTCAACATACGCTTCAATCTGTAAAACTATTGAGGACCGCGGCTACATTTCCAAAGAAAATAAATCAATGAAACCGACGGATACCGGTGACGTCGTTTCTTCATTCCTGGAAGAAAACTTCCCTTCCTACATCAGCGACTCATTCACCGCCGAGATGGAGGACAAGCTCGACGATATTGCCACCGGCAGCCGCACTTACCTGAAGACGCTTTCCGAATTCTACGGACCATTCCACAAAGAAGTTAAGTCCAAAGACAAGATCGCCAAGATCACCAACCTCGGCGAGGCCGATCCCAAGTTCAAATGTCCGAAATGCGACACGACTCCCATGGAGATCAAGCTTGGCAAGAACGGCAAGTTCCTTTCCTGCTCAAAATATCCCGACTGCGACGGCGCTCTCACCCTGGACGGCACCGAATTCAAGAGCGACACGCCGATCGGCAATGACCCGACGACCGGTTTGCCGATTTACGTCTTGAATGGAAGATTCGGACCGTATGTGCAGTTGGGAGCGAGAGCGCCGAAGGTGAAGAAGGTGAGGAAGGTTAAAGGGCAAAGGGTAAAGGGTAAAGGTAATAAGGTTGAAAGTTCAGATAATAAGACCGCCTCAAGCGGAGCACCTATTACACCTGAAGCCGAATCTAATGTGTCAGCACCTTCAAATTTGGAACCGGCTACAGCCGCAGTTCCCCCAAAACCCAAGATGGCCTCGATTCCGAAGTTCATGGATCCATCCAAGGTCACGGTTGCAGATGCGCTCAAATATTTGAGCCTTCCTAGAAACTTGGGCGTTGATCCGAAGACCGGCAAAGACGTCATCGCTTCGGCGGGACGCTTCGGTCCTTATATTGTTTCAGATTTGAATTACAGGACTATCAAGGCGCCAGATGTTGTTTACGATATTACTCTTGAGCGAGCTTTGGAGATGTTAGCGGTACCTAAGATGAAAAGAGGTGGGAGGTTTGCAAAGAAGAAGGAGTAATTAGAAAGACGAATCTCTCGTTTGTCATTCCCGCGAAAGCGGGAATCCAGTGTTGAATCACTGGCGCTCATGTTTAATGCACTGGATTCCCGCTTTCGCGGGAATGACAAACGAGAGATTTTTCTAAGTATTTAAAAAGAACCGACTCGCCCAATAGGCTTTCG